>Ga0131853_10009108_pt1 | contig 18127 bp, 9 predicted proteins | sample TergutLab28metaG_FD_92764 | JGI IMG/M metagenome (GOLD analysis project Ga0131853, IMG submission 92764) | Labiotermes labralis P1 segment gut microbial communities from Petit-Saut dam, French Guiana - Lab288 P1 (version 2) (version 2) | ecosystem: Host-associated > Arthropoda: Insects >... | reverse complement strand
CAACCTGTTACCAAGCACACCACACCATACATTCACAGAAAATCTCCTTTGGAAGTTGGTTACACGTGTCTCATGTGGATTTTCATGGGACCACGTATGCACATTCCGTGAATTATTTATGCCATCCCGGGTAAAAGACGCCTCATCTGTGAATAAAATGACGCTTAACAGTTCGGGAAGTGCTGTTATCTAGCGGCACAAATCCATACGTTGAGCATGGTCGCCTGGTTCCAGATGTACCCTTTGATCATGGTAAGGATATAAATCTTCCTCATGTAAAGTTCGCCACACCTGCATACGTGATATGCCGATGCGAGAGGCCATTCTACGAGTGGACAGACGTGGACTTCTCTGAACCATCTCAAGAGTGTTCTCTCGTGTGTTAATCCTTCGTACCACCTCCCTTTCAGACCGCACAGCAACACTTGGAAGACAGCCAGTATCACGCAATGTCTGGTTAATACGAGTAAAAACACCTCTAGACAGAGTCATTCGGTCGGGAAAACGCCTTTGGTATTCTTCAACAGCAGCACGTGCATTGCCGTTGCAAAATCCATACACAAAATGCATGTCACAATATTCCAAGTGGGAAAACACAAAAGGCATATTTGCAACTCCGTACAAATAACTAACCATCACGCAGGCGCAATTAACACTGAATTCCAATCTCATGGACATAAGCACTGTCGCGCGATGCATCAGCTGTGCAGGTTGCAGTATTTGGAACCGCAAGAAGCCCCCACTTCTCTCTGGCCATTATCTCCGTAACCGTTCAACCTTTGGATATAGGTGTTTTGGGTTGTATCGGTATACTTTAACATAAGGAACACTCTCCCGAAGTCTGGCACATTCCTCCTGGAACATCCTGTATATAGACAAATGTATTTCTATGCAATTTCTCTTTTCACATTTCCCCTACACTTTGCTTCATTTTCCCACTTGCCTTTTAGTTTAACCTACATTTTTACCTTCTGTGATCTTATTACAACGAATTTTTTATTGCATGCCATTTCTTCATCTCCTTATTCTTGTGTTGTTTCGTTCGTTTATTCATTCGTGCTGACTTTTTTAGTACCATGACTATGGACCTCTGGCAAGACACAACAGAATGAATGATGAATGACACCACTGTCGATACACATAGCAACAGGCCTTTGCTCTGACTTCTCTTCATTATTTCATATCACATTTATTCAGGGTATTTACAGTTATAGGAAACCAAGCTTATCTTTGGATTGTATAATCTTACAGCTGTTTAGTGGTTACAGTCTGTGTTACACGTAATCATATTTTTCATGATAAACATTTCGTACTCTTGCATGTTACTTCCTGATATACGCGCGCAGTGCCCACTATGACTGTTTTCTCTACTTCCTTGATGTCTTCCTTTCCAGTCATATTGCTGAGGTATTGTGTGAACTCGATGTGGTTCGAGTTGCCACTGTCATTATTAGTATCACTTTATTTTTAAAATTCCATATACGCTGTATTTGTATTACATTGTATTCTGTTTCTCATGTTAAACGTTTCGTAGTTTTACGTTAGTACTTTTCGGAGTACGTTTTGTAGGTTTACATTAGTAACTTTCGAAATTTATTTTTATTGTTATATGTTTCCAGTGGTATCCTGGGAAATCCAATCACCCTTTGTGCCATCACACTAATAATATATTATTGAATTATCAAAGGAATTTTATAGAACCAGATGTGATAGTGATTCTTGATTCATTGCATTTTCACATGGTATTTACGTCTTCGACAGAATATTATGAAATTTTTAGAGGATGGACTGTGTATTATTTTAACTGGAGGAGTGTGTGTGATGTGCCATTTTCTGTAGGAGTTGTAGTTCATAGGGCGTTGGATAATTTGTAATTCGGTAATAAGTGGAATTTAGTTCCACGAATTTGCTGGATTGCGAAAATTCCAGGGAGGCTGAAAATCGTATGTTATCCAACTGCCTCGACGACTATTGACTTTGTAGCCTGTCGGAAAGACGGTACTGTCCCATACGTTTTTATCGATATGGTGCTGGGTGTACTTGTATTTGCACAACTCAGATGATAGTAAACATTGGGTGTATTTGAATCGTTTCTATTGGCTTTACTGATTTTGATTTGGGTTTGTACTCCTATACGGAAATTTTCTTATTTAAGTAGAAGTGTGATGCCATGTTGTTTTCAGCGTGGAGGGTGTAGATTATACTTCACGCTGTTACCACTGCATTCTTTCTTTTTTACCGCTCTTTATTGACAGTGAATACTGCCCTGTGAACTGCTCATTTTCAGTTTAAAACGATGAAATTGGGGCACGGTGCCTCTGACGTACAGAGTAAACTTTCTGTTTGGGTTCGAGGAAAATATTAGCATACTGAATCTGTCGTTGGTTGGTTTAGGCACTTTACTTTTCTTGCAGGGATTTTGCTAATGGTGCTTGGTGCGTTCACGTCCGTCTACAGCAGTGTGCAGTGTGTATCCATGGCAACATCGCCAGTTGTCTTGCATGTGGATTACAGATCTTTTATTACGAAGCAAGTAACTCGAATTTAGGCCCTTTTAAAATACGATTCCCTGATTTTCACTGTCTACCATGAAAATGAACGGACATTTGCTAGAAACGTGCCTGTGTCATGTAGAATTACCGATTTTTGAAATATTGCCATTTACTCGGCTGTATTGCCCAGTCAGAACACTTCGGAATGTTGTGAGCACTGCGTATCAGAAAGTCACTTTCTTACTGCACAGTTGTCAATATATATCATTGATACCACTTGCATGTTTCGGTCTAGGTGATATTAAAAGGGGTACTTTTAGAAGTACAGTGCCTTCACGTGTGTTGTATCCAGATCAGTTCAGCGTATTGAATCAGTTTACTTCGTTTATTTGGAGAGTGTAGTCCGTGGCATTCCTAGTAACTGGTTGGTTAAGGGCGGACTGATGTCGTGGAAAAGCTCAGTCTGAAGACGCACAGCAACTGGCGAGCAGAACGTTCGAGGGCCGAAACTGCGTGTGTCCGGCTGAGTAACTGTTCTGTAGGCAGAATATAATATTGGCCGTCCTCTGTTGAGAACCTCTCAGTTGTGGTGTTAAGGTACACTATAGCCTTGCTAACCCATCGTCATTGAGCCGTGTTCAAGGAGCCCGTCATTTGCTTCTTGATCGTATATTGGTTTTGCTGTGAGATGTGCGTGATACCTGGCTTAGCACATTGCGACTGCTGCTTCTAACCAAAGTATGTGTTCAGGAAAAGATATGCCGTGTAATTTGGTGCGTTAGTTCACCCTTTGTGCTCGGAGTATTGTAATTATTTCTCCTTTATGATTTTCCGTAACTGACGGCTGTCCTAGAATGTATAAACATCAGGTGCGTACCTGTCGAACAGAATGGGAAGGGGGAGGGGGGTGTTGGTATGTGGGTCTGATCGGGAGCGCTGAGGGAAAACATAAGTGACAGGATCAACCTAGTTCCGCCACGTGTTTCTCTTCCGTCACAAACTGAACCGCATGCGCGGGTTGTGAAGAGCATTTGTTCTGTATGTGGCTGCTTCAGGAGTTGGGATTTCCTGGTTCTGACCCGCCGTGTTCAGTTGAGCCAGCCCTTTAGGGAATGTCCCCTCTGCCTAATCACACAACCAGCAAACATACCCATCTTTTAAAGACGGGTTATTCTCCTTCCGCTTTCATATTTTTTACGTTGCGCAATTTTTATTAGACCTGACAAGGTTCTTAACTCCGCGTTTCTCATTTGTATGTGGGTTCTGTGCAGGACGTTATCTCATTATTATTTGCTTCTGCTTGTTATTTTTTAATTATTCGACTTATGTGTGTTTGTTTTTGTTTTGCATTTTTGTTTTCTATTTTATGTATTCCGTGTTTTATTGTTTTGTGTAGTGTTTCTCCTTACTTTTTTTTTTGTTTCAAGTATATCGACCACTGCCTTCGGGTGGAAACTCAATTGCAGTAGATATCATATATACCATTTGTCACATTTCTTGCAACCCCTCAGGTTCTCTTAATTGTTGGCCCTAACATTTTATCAATCCTCAAGGCGGATGTAACATGTTTCATCGAAACAGCTATGTTATCTCTTCTGTGCGGGGGAAACACAGAAGACTACAGCCTGAATAGACAAGTCCCTGCGATTAAGAATTCAGTGTCCCTTTCTAATGAAGTTATATATATATATATCAGGGAACACGACCAGTGGCACAAATTAAAACTATTCAAGTGCGTTTGTTCACGCGCCAAAATTGTTAATAATTTGAATAAGTGCAATGTTTTAGACTTAACGTCGAAGCTCCCCAGAAAACACCCCCCATATGACATGGGGTCCTGTGTCCATTATTTTAGTATCTGTACGCAGAACAGTCGCCCCGTGGAGTAAAACGGCAGGATCGTGAAGCTGAGTGTTTCCATCACGTGTCTCGTTCGACATCAGTTGATCTACGACTGACGTCTGTAGCGGTGTGTAGTAGCGAGTGAAAACGTAGGTGTGATCCGAGCGTCGCAGCCTGTCTGGTAACGCAGAGGAAACTTTGTCACGCTGGCATGCTGGCGCAGAATCAAATGTAACACTAATCATATGAGCCTGTCTCTGTTTTCCTTGTGACATGGTCATTGACCGTCCGACCAGCTTCAGGTCAGGTTGCCTTGTGTTGAACTGTTTGCGAATTAGTTAGGGTATGACATTTTTATTAAATTATAATAGATCTCCACTTCCGCACTAGCGTGTCAGGACGCCATTGTTTGAGTTTACTTGTGAAATTGGTCTGACAGCAAACAACGGTTTGGTGTAGTACATTTTGCTTCCCATTTAATGAAGATCGGTTTAATGGAATCGCGCATACGTGTGTGGGCGTCTTTTCCAATAGCCGTGTAACAGATTAATAGAACTTCATGAAATTTGGTGAATTCTTTATGCTAGCACAGGCTATTCCACTTCCGTACTTGTTAATTTGCTACGATTATTTTTACCAGCATGGCACCCGCGCGAAATTGTGACATTGTGAGCAATGCCAGTCTCATGCAGTATATGATCTTGAAGTCTGTGGTAACAGGTTGTCGAAAAATATGCATTCATCGATTTTAAGTTTTCTTAAAACAGCCTGTAGAAGAACGTAGTAGTAATAGTTCAAGAGCTTTGGTACGGGAATTCATTATCGAGATAGAAACGTGCCAGATTTGCCAGCTAACAGCGGCGATGATCCAAGGTTGAACTCGTATAGCATGTTACGACGTTTCGAGGGTTCTAGGCTCCTTCGAATCGTCTGTCATTGTTTGCCAATCAACATGGCGTAACATCATAGAAGATTTGAATCTTCGTCTTAAACATACGTGTAATGTGACGTAACACTGATGGCGACTGTGGAGGTTTGGTAGTTATGTATGATAAGTGGACGAAATATGTAGTATTAGTAGTGGAAAATTATTAGGAGGGAAAAGGTGAAGTTGTCCTTTGTGCATGTCACGAAGGCCTATGGGGAAGAGGCGGTGCATCTGTACAATTCGTAACTCATCAGTCGATGGAGATGAGTGGTCAGCTTCACTCCTCGGCCGTTGTACCAAGTGGCCCTTTTAATTGTCCAGTTATTGACAGTTTCGTGCATAGTGATGACTTGTATGTATCGACATTCAGAAATCCATTATTCTACTGAGAGAGTGCCTTACATGTTCCATATGATCGTTAGAAGAAACTAGCCGAGGCCCCACAGAGCTTAACGTCGGCATTCAGGTGACCAAGCTGTCGTTATAGCAACAGCTAAGTAGGGGGAGGTGTTCAGTATAAAGCGTACTAAACTTCATTTTGAGTAAGGAAATGCTATACCAACGTATACCCGGTGTCACCCCCTACATCGGTACGAACGTTTTAATGTTTCAAGACTCTGTACCATACTGTACGATTGCAGCGAGTCTCTGAGTCCGCCTACCGTACAAGGGGGACGATGAAGATAATCAGAAAGGCAGCATTTCTCTTTTGAGACGCGTAGAATTGTGCGTACAGAAGGGTGGGGACAGTTTGGACCGTAGCCTTTGTAATTTAACTTAAAATGGACTTTTTTGCTATCGGCTAATCTAAACTGATTTTTTTTTCTTGGCGTAGTAACAGAAGTAACTCGGTAACATAATTAACAAGACAGGCTGTGTACGTGTAGCGTAACACTGAGACGCGTTCGTGCAACAGTCGTTGCAATGGGGTAAGCAATAACATATTACATATTGTGTTTGTGGCCTTAGGTATCGAGCGTGCAGTGCGCATGCGCCATATTGTCACGTGGCCGCCCGGCTCTCCATTATTTTTCAGCAGCATCTCATAAACGGCACGATTTTCGGGGGGGGGGGGAATAGTTACCGGGCATAAAATGTGTGTTTTGATTTTCCCTGCAACTTGTCTGAAATCTGTCTAATGAATCAGATTTAGTTGAAGTCGGATGAAAATTTCGGGCACTTTGCATGAAGACCTAAGTACGTTTTGTTGTTGCCGACGTCAGATTGATATAAAACGCTCCTTTCGATTGAAATGGTATCGGATTGTCGCTCTGTCCGTCCGTTTCTATATATCGGCGCAGCTTCCACTGGGCTGATTTACATGACATTCGATATTGAAACTTTTATTAAAATAGGCCAAGGAATTCCAAATTTGACCAGAAATGTGGGTAACTCATCGTTAAGAGCTAGGTACGTTGTATTGTTGCGGCTTCATTAAGGCGCCTTAAAAGCTCTCGTCCTGAGCGAAATATTAGGCTTTGAGGGTAACAGAGGGATTAACATTACGAGATCGCGCCACATTGTTCGTTATACATAGATTGCACGTCTTGGTTTGTCGTGTTATCTGAAACGTGTTTGTATGTTAAGGCTTAATGGTTATCTTTTCTTTTGTGATGTTACCTGACACAACTTCTTTTTGATTGTACAGTATGATAAAATATGTGTACCGTATAATTTTCGTTCGCGTCTCAGTACGCACATTCCAATGCTTGTAGCATTATAACAGTTGATCTTCGGGGTTGTGTTGATGTAGCATTAAGTACTTAAAATGTCGCTGAACGGCTTGAAGTTGGGTACAGTTTATACCAAAGTCCTGAGTTTTATATACTCTTTTTTTTAATGGATAATTCGACCATGTAAATTTCTACATAATTTGTAAGTAATGACAGAGGCTAGGATTGGACAAACGGTGGACTCAGCCTCTCGTCAAAAGGGACGGCCATTGGCGTCAAAACTGCAAAAGTCGTGACAGACAAATACAAAATTGGTCACGAGCCTACGAAGGGGCTTATAAGATAACGACAGATCTTCGGTTATAAATGACTTAGACGCAGTCTTTGAAGGGTTTTGTACTTCTTAGTAACGTCGCCGTTGACGGCGAAATGTTTGAACTTTGCGTAATGAGTTCCCAGAACTTGTTTGTCGGTTGCCCCGAGACTCACAACTCCTAATGAGTTTCCCAGTTTGAAGGATTGGTACACCTTTGAAAATATTTTCAGGACGGTTCCAGTGGTGTACTTAAGAACTGAATTTATATTTTGATGATTATCTTTCGTGCATTATAGGCCATGGTTAATGAACCAAATGTGCTGTAGTTCGTTTCGCATGGAGTACAGTTCAGTCTTCCGGTTTTTTGCTTATAGTCACGTGGAAATACGTTTTGCATCAACATGAGGACGAGAATCACTGTTAGTCTTTAGGTTGGTTATAACCAACCAAAGGGCTACTTAGTGGCGGAGACTTGGGCTTCGTAAGTCGACGTTAGACACTCCGATTCGGGGTACCTACCCAACGCATCGCTGGGATTGTGATACGGAAACGTTTACTTATTTTGACTTGTTCCCGTCGTTGCTGAGACCCTTGACGTGGTGACTGTAAGTACTTGGTGCTGCTGCAAATACCAATTTGTCCTCCTCGGGGGGTGGGGTGGGGGGTAATTTTTTTTTGTGATGGCTTTCCAGATTTGTAGATGAACTGATACCGTCAGCAGCAGAACTGGGTCTTTCTTCGTAGTGGCTGGCCTTTCTACATGATCATCAAGTTCACTGACGAAGTTTGGTTTTAAAATTGGAAGACCTTTAGATGCACGAAAGCTGTTGGTAGTGTCCGTTCTTTCATTAGGTCTTCGGGCGGTTGAGTTGGATCTGCATTTCAAAGTTTGTTGCTGGTTGATAATATGCATCGTTGATAGATGTACTGGTGACACAAAAAGATCTTTGTTTTCTTAGTTCGGGCGTGGTTGTTGAGTGGGTGTGGGAGCACTGGTGATAGAAACAAAGAATTTTGTTTTCTTAGCTGAAGTGTGGATTTTTATTGAAGGGATATTGACGATATTGACAAAAAACTTTGTTTCCTTAGCTACATTGTGGATGTTGAGTAAATGAAGGCGCACTGCTGTAACAAACAAAGAACCTTGTTTCCTTAGGTTAAGTGTGGATGTGAAGGAGCACTGGTGTAACTAGCGAAGAACCTCGTTTCCTTATCTGAAGTGTGGGTGGTTTACTGCATGAAGAAGTGCTTTTGATGTTAAAATTTCCCTTAGTTACTGAAGTGTGGACGTTGAGTGGGTGGTGAAGGGCCCTCTCGCCGTTTATAGGTAGCATCACAAATGAAAGGCAAAATTTGCTAACCGGTATGGCTGTAAACGTCGCTTTAAGATGTTACACTGTCCATAGATTTGCATTGCATTGGAACATGTTACCTGCTCCGTTCTCAGAACTTGTGGTACCCGCTGAAGAAGACACCGGTGTTGGTTGTAAAGACAGGGTGTGAGGACTTTTGTTAAGTCTGTTTGCGTATCTACGTTTGGTTCTCCATCCCTTCTTGTTGCTAAGTATATACTCCCCCACTCCCCACCCCGTTTTCCGGATTCTGTGTGACTGAGTATGTAGACTTAATCTTAAGTTTTAACACCTTGCAACGTTGTTAGTATTTCTTCGTGCAGGTTCATTTGAGAGAAAGTTTGAATAAGTCGGTTCATTGTGCTGCAGAAAACATTGACACTTTGATTTGTCTGTAACTTCTGAACATAACGTACACCATTTCCAATTTGTAATTCTTTATTGTACTGGCAGTATCCGTAAAGTGTCACTGGCCGAAGGCCTTTAGCCTTTTACTGTAAACATGATGTTTGGAGAAGTCGCACGGAAAAAATTACAGGGGTCATCGAACTTTGAGTTGGTGTTTTAAAAGGTGTTATTCACTGACCGGTGATAAATACTGCACTGAGATCTTCGTACTCTGACGGATACTTAACCCTTAGTATGCTCGAATGTTGTACTGAAATTAAGAGGTACAAGTTAGGCGGTTTAGAATTTTTCGTAATGAACGTAGTGAATTACATAGGTATAGAACGGGGGTGAATTGCGTTATGGTGGAATATGTAGTGTACTTCAGGGATCAATAATTTTTCTCCTGATTAGTGTTCTGATAATGTTCAGGATGTTCAAGATAAGATACGAGGTAATATCGTGGAAGACCTGGTTGTATGAATATGTATCGGATTGAACTGGTACAGGATCGGGATTGTTGGGCCTTCGGATTCTATTAATGTCCGAGAACTTAACAAGTTCGCTACTTCTGGTGTTATAGTCCAAACTGTGTAGAATACACATTTATGGTTCCAGTTGTATTTTTTTTTTAACATGGCTTAGAGATGCAGAAATATACTTCTGTGCTGTTCGTGTTGAGTGAAAAACCAAAGCTGACAAGCAGAAATGAAATCAGTGTTCATTCTTTGTAGAGAAATGTACGAGCACCTAACCACTTCGGAACAAAAAAAAAAAAGCAGCAGCGGATCATTGTCCCTGAGCAGGCCGAAATCAAACAATACGTGCATACAGGATTTGGCAACATCAAGAGCGTTTTGAATATAGGGCTCTTGGACCTGTAGCATGCTGAAAGATTATTTCAGATTATCTACACTAGTGCCCGAAATAACAAATCCGGTGAGTTGTATGTCGGACAATTGTGTTTGGCCGACTTGTTTCTACATCTGCTTTCAAGGCGAGTGGTTGCTAATATGGATCACCTCTCCATACCATCTAAGAAAATTAATTTTTAAGTGACAGGTAACAGGAATTCCGTCTTAATTAAACGCCTTTACTTACATCGATCCGCAGGTACTCAGTAATTCCATGCTGGGCTGGAGTTTAGGAAATTGCCCGTTAATTTATAAAGAACGTAGAGCTGCAACGAAATGTGTTTACTACGTTAACATGACACGAAAGGAGAATGACCGACAGAATCGTGATTTCACTATACATGATAAACCACTTGAGACTTACAGAAATAAAAATATCTGTGATGTAATACGGAAAGGAAAAAACTAAGTACATCTCATGTTTCTAGATAAGAATGCAGGACGAAGTCACAGTATAGAGATTGATAATAGGCCCTTTGGAAGGGTGGAAGAGTTCAAATACTTGGGAACTACCTTAACAAATCAATATTCTATTCAGGATGAAAGTAAGAGCAGATTGAAGTCAGGGAATGCTTGCTATCATTCGGTGCAGAATCTTATGTTTTCCAGTTTCTTAATCAAAAATTTAGAGACTGAGATATACAAAACTATAATTTTGCCTGTTGTTTTTATGGGTGCGAAACTTGGTCGCTCACATTGAGGTAGGAACGTAGGCTGAGAGTGTTACAGAGAATAGGGTGTTGAAGAGAATATTTGGGCCTAAGAGGGACGGGGTAACAAGGGAGTGGAGAGTACTACATAATGAGGAGCAGAATGATCTGTACTCCCACCCAATATAGTTCGGGTGATAAAATCGAGAAGAATGATATGGGCGGGACATGTAGCGCGAATGGAGGAGAAAAGAGGCGTATACAGGGTTTTGGTGGGGAAACCTGAAGGAAAGAGGCCGCTTGGGAGAACCAGGCGTAGATGGGAAGATAATATTAAGGTGTATCTTCAGGAAGTGAAATGTGGGGATACGGACTGGATCGAGCTTGCTCAGGGTAGGGAGACGTGGCGGGCACATGTGAATGCGATAATGAACCTTCGAGTTCCATAAAATGCGGGGAATTTCTTGACTAGCTAAAAACCTGTTAGCTTCTCAAGGACTCTGCTGCATGGAGTGAGTAACTAAGTAAGTAATACGGAAAGTGCTGTTATTCCGTTTACGTTCCGGAGTTGAAGGCCAGGATATGTAGAACGATGATGGCATCGGGTATCTCTGATAGAAGAACATAAATGATAATCAGGCCTACAAACTCAGGAAAATATTATCGCCCACACAGAGTGAGACAGACAGTATTTCCAATTTCATATCGAGGAGCTTAGTGATTTATGTAGGTCACCTAACATTTGTACGGTAGTTAGGTATAAGAGGCCGTGATTGGCTGGGCGTGTGATCCTAGGATGATGCGAAGAAGATATGCAAAATTTTGATCCAGCCACATACTGGAAGACCTTCCCTATGCTTTCTCCAGCACCGCGCCATGTAGGTGTATGAGGGATGGAGATCGAGAAATATCTCCATCCCTCATATTGTGCGTCGACTCCTTTGTACATTTGCATCGCGTGGTGCCCGTTTAATCACGGGGGCATTTTTTGCTTTGGAACGTCCGCTTGTAGACCGATGATGAGGGATGATTAATAGCACTGGTTGAATCATAGAGATGATACGGGAGGGCAGCACAGAGGTGTGTCATGGTCAGATGTGAATCGGGATGGGAATTTACTGTAAGTGGCTCAGAATTGTGTTCCGTAGAGGGATTTTTCTTCCTCTCTTCTTCATTTCTGTCTTGCTGGTATTAGCTTTTAAAACCCAAACGGTAGTGCATATCGTGGATGGTAGTTTGGTAACATATACTTTAAAGACGTGACAGTAGATCGTGTTTATACACTGGTAACAAACCAGCTGCCAACCATCTGTGTGTTCTGTGTATAGAGTGAGTGCATTTCCAACAGATAAATTTGTGAAGGAAAGGGGTAGTTGGATAGTCCAGTTTGTCTTCCGAGGCTTTGCGTCACTCATTCGAAGATACCCTCCTGACATTGCATATTAACCGGTACATGGGTAGGCCATAACTTTCCTGTAGTGGGTGGGTTAGCTTATTTTTTATTCAGCATGTGTTCTTTCAGGTTAATAGCGTTAACGTCTGTCATTCTCATGAATAATGTCCATTATTTGGATGACCATTATATAGAAAGGCGCGGTTCAGTACACATTAGTTCGAACGGAAGTGTATCGTAGATACCCACTGAGTATGCGTTAATGACTTGCAGAACGTGAAACTTATTCTCTGCCCGTGCGTTACTGTAGGCACACAATGGGCGTGGGTTTAACTTCACAGAGGCATGGCCAATATTTGTCAGGGATTTCCAAAGATAGGTTGTAAAGTCAGTACGTCACATCAGAGACTGGAATAGTGGATGGGAGCCCGACCAATCGTGGAATGTACATTGGGTGTCTGCATGTACCGAGAATCTTAGACGAGGCCTCAAGCGTTAGCTGTCACGCGTTAATGGCCTGATTACCGGAGCGAAACCTTGTTTGTGGAAACACAACGTGTTCTTGTATATTACATTGAGCATGGCAACTGTTACTGGGTGCTCTGCAGTTTGCAATCTTGCTGTTGTATGCAGCTGCCACTGAGCCTGGAGACACCATAAATGTGTGTAGCTTTTTACGTTTTGTACGGGTGACGGTGTCCGTGATTCGTATCACGTAATTGAACAAATTATTAAGAATTCATATTTTCTTAGCCGAATTTGAAGTTTTTTTGTTGGAAACATCCGGGGTTTGACCTGTTACATAAATCTTGATTATTAAGAGGAAATTAAATGTAGGGGAACAGGAATCGCTGGCTGAAACACTAGAACCCTTTCACGCCGGATGCGTGAACTTGACTTAGGAACGTGAATCATTCGGTTCGCTGTTGTGTATTGAGGGATTACCGCGTTAACCCCAGTTCACTGTACGTTTTGCGACGGTACTGATTGTTAAATCTCAATGCGGTATCGTATTTTAAGATGGTTAGTTTCAAAATTATATAAAGAAAAGTTTTTCTTTATTATCCGTGACGTCTCTTTACTTACTCATTGTAGGCATAGAGGATTATTGTTGCACCTGATCACTCTGAGTTACACGCGCCCACACGCTCACGCGCGCGCGCGCGCGCGCACACACACACACACACACACACGGTAGGACTCCTCTCAACGAGAGATCGGTCCGTCTTGGAGAACTCAACCTTACAACACCCTTCTCTGGCAAGAGATAGACATCCATTCCCCCGGCGGAATTCGAACCCGCAATCTCAGCAATCCGGCAGTCGCAGACCCACGCCTTAGACCGCGCGGCGACCAGTGTCGGCATGAAAAGAAATGTTGGTGTCGCATCCGTTTGTTTCTGCCATATACCCTTAATACCGACCGATAACTTATGTTTATATTTCGACATGTTTCAGATGAACTGTCCCACTCTCAACAGAACGATCTTGTTACTACTGCAGTAAGGTATTTTAATTCACCCGTACATGTATATTCAGTTTTGGATAAAGTTTCAAAAAAAGTGGATCCGTGTTTTGTAAATCTGAATAATCTGTTTCTTAAAGGTTGTAATTTACAAATTTCTGTAATAATGACGTTTGATGTGTCAGCTGTAACGTACGAATTTCAAATTACTCCACAATACAGGTGTTCGGTATCTTTAGGAATATTTTAAAACGACTGAAACGTCCGCTTTAGCCATACCGGTTTTGTAAAGTGGATGCAGGGGCCATTCTGCTTCTCGTCAGTGCAAAACCAGTAGCGTATGTCTTGCACCCAAGCTTATGTGTTACAGCTGGAACCATGACACGCAAAGAAATGCGTATGACGTTAGGAGGAAGAGCAATTGGTCGGGTAAAGTGGACCAAGCAGATGTGTAGAGTCCAAAATAGCAGATGTTGGTTTCTAATTTTCTTCCTTACATGGCTGCCATGTTATGCTACAGATCCAAACCTTCTCGTGTTCCTGAGTTCTGATACCTGCTGCCGCTGGTATTTGCTCGGACAGTTACGTAAGCGTAGGATTTCGGAGCAGGAAGGCCATTGCTGACTTTTTTCAGGAAGTGTTGAATTTGACGATTTTGAACACAAAATACGGCTATCTTCCTTGGGACAGCTAAAATGCCTTACTCCCCACGGCGGGCACGCGGAACGGAATACCAAGATTTCCGGAGGCTGCAGCAGCCATCTATGATGGAGAACAGTTATTTTGAAGTACTGTCACTGTGTGGGAAACGGTGACGTCTTAGACTTAGGTAAATCAGTCCCATTACAGGCCCGAGATGCCCAGAGGGTTCCAGGAAGTTAAGGTTCACAGATTACGTGAGAATGGCCCAGGATGGTGGTAAGGTTGTCAGCCTTACGCACCGGTCGCTTTTACCTCCAGGAAATACTCCCGGTACTCATTTATGTTAGAGGTTGGGTCCACCCCAGGGCCATATTGCGATCGGAAGGTTTATGTCAATGAAAAATTCCAATGACACCATCTGGAATCGAACCAGCGACCTTCCGATTTGTAGCACAGCATCTTAACCACTTTGCTGCCGCGGTGTTAGCTTTAGTCCAGGTTTGATGCTAGACCACGCTTTAAGAATACGTGTCGTATACTTCGTATGCATTCGGATTTCCTCTGCTTGCAGCTGTCGTGTGTTGCTGTGTTTGTGATGTCCCCATTCGTGTGGAGGCCTTCGAGGGAATGCACCTGTTCGAACGATCAGTTTGCAGAGTAAACGGAAGTAAGATGTGAGCATTAATGGGGCATTGCCTGTTTTGATGCATACAGCGTTCGGCGCATGGTGCCCTTTTCGAAGATCTGGGTTGGAAAATAAGTTTTGGATACTGTCACGCGTGTTGTGATGGTACATCTTATTTATTTTTTCTGCCCAGAGAACTTAGGGTTCGCATTGTTGGTCCGATACTGCTCGAAGAAAAGATGTGAGAAAATGCTTCCCAAAGGAGTTTTCGGGGCTTGCCGAAAAAGACATAACAAAGTGCAGTACGTCTGGGTTCAGTGAAATAAATTCGGGGGCCCTGGTTACTCGTTATGCCTGTACTGACACTTCACGTAGAGCAGTGTAAGTTTATATATAACATTTGTGCGACAAAAATGTACGGTATAAATAGAGGTATGCCTCCGCATAAAGTGCGACTGCCTTAGAAACCAACCTTGGCGAGTGTTTCTTGTAACATTCGTACTGTGTTGAAGGCAAGAAATGTGGACGGAATGTACATGTGCGTAGAAAAAGTGCTGAGGAAATACACGCAAACACAAGTGTATTTTCGATAAATATGTTGTGAATATACGGTCTGAATATAGTTAGATGGTGGCCAGCGCCGATTATCGGAAATCTGTTGAGCAGTCAGATAACCGGCAGCATGTCACAGAACATCCCGCGCTGTGGACTTGGCCTAACATCCGACTGATGGGTTCGTGCAAGTTAATAATTCTGAACCCGTATTAGTAGTCTTAAATAACAGACTGTTTAATGAAATGTTCTTGTCACGTAAGTCATCCTGGAGGGAACATAAACACAATTCTTACTCCGTATTCAATATAGATGGAGGACTGTTGCTGCGAACGTTGGCGCTGTACGGAGCTGGTATTCTAGACATGTGCCAGTTCTGCGGGTAGAGTCCGATGTCGAAATTCTGTTGCATGCTCACGGTTCGTTTGGTGCTGTAATCCACAGTTTTAGCTTGCTGTCCGTATCTGTTAACGGAATTTCAGGTTGATGATAGCCAACCATATCCGACCGTGTGCCTGCTCTTCTCCAGGACCTTTATCATGGACGTTCTAGCGTTTGATTTCGTATGGACCTAATGTCATTGGACGGCTGTCGGACGTCTATAAATCTGAATTCCGTGTCGCCGATTCCAACTGGCCGGCCTTGCGACATCCGTAAGAAGCTTTGTTCCATAGCGGCCGACAAAGATTTACGTCATTGTAAAATTTAATTTGGAGAGGAACCATAAAAGTACGTGCACTCGATGTGTCTTTCGATTCAACTATAGTGACGCCGCGAAACTTTTGAAAGCTGGCACGTAAAAAGAAGTTGTGCTGGTGGAAGACATGCGTAGACATAATTTATAATTTCCGACAGCTTTCGTTTATTAATGTGGAAGTCATTTTTGTCTGTCATTGCTAGGCTGTAGTAATTGCAGTTTCGCATTACATATTAATTTTTCTTTCTTTTCATTGTATGATGTACTTGTTTTACATGAGGTAGTAGCACGGTATTGTAGGAGATGTACTGTGACGCCAGCAGCTAGGAGTCACATACTTTAGTATTTCGCCTGTGTAGTGACATATGATTATGGACAGTGGTGTACCCAGGAATTTTGTTCGGGGGGTTCAACAAATTCAGTTGAGGACAGAGAACGGGGATCTGGGGGCGGTAGCCCCCTAGTCAGGGGTTCTGGAGGTAGCTGTAATTTGGTACAAGAAATTTAATATAGTAAAATTTTCTTAATTTATGGTACTTTAAGACTATTTATGACAACCAATTTATTTCTCATTGCTAATGTAAAACAGTTGCGAACCTAGGCAGTTTTAGAGTTCACTGCCTTTTTTCCGAACATCTTGGGATGTTGGCGTCCTAAATTCAACAATTTTTAACAGTTTTCACAATAGGGTTGAGTTTGGCACGATTTTGGAGGGCCTTCGGAATTTCGGGGGGTTTGAAACCCAACCCCCCCCCCCTCGGTACGCCACTGATTATGGTTGTTTTTAGCTTTTACCGGTCAGTCTTGGTTTTCGACCACTACTTGCAGGTCCTATGTTGTAGGTGAATGCGTATCGGATAAAGAAATACCTGAAAATTAAATCGATTTAAGTTCGGAAACATGGAGGGATGTCGTATGTGAAATTAAAAATACGACAGGTCTTGTGCGTACGACAACTGTGCGTGTCAGGAAGTTATGCTGAAACGTATTAGACAACAGCGTTGCAGAAGCGCCGTTGAAGTTGCCAAATTCGTGGGTACTGAAAGCAAGTTTAAAACGTTTAGGGGGTTGTACGTTAGAAACAGATTTCGGACGGGGTTGACAGTAGACACAGATGCTGCGAAATTCTCCCGAGTGATCTGGGTGGGGGAGGAGGCTGTTTCATATCTTATTGTCCTATCATTATCACCATCAGTCGTCGAAGTAGTTGTCAACATCGCTGATGCTGTGTTTTTTGTATTATGGGTCGCAAAATATAAGCCTGTTTTCTTTTGTTGAAGCAGCACGAAGTTGGAATTGAGTACATTTATGAATTTCACAGAATACCACAAACGGGAAATAATGTGATGTTAGCTTCCTCCCTCAGGTATAAAACAACTCACGTTTTGTTTACCATGGCTTACAGGTTTGTCGTACCTTTCGTGTGTACTTGTATGTTAGTACGTACATCCGAAATTTACGCTTTTTATTTAAGAAATTAGAATCGTGACGAACAGTGTTTAAGTTCGTATTGCCTTTGTGTACTCATATGGATACGTTCTGACATGGACATTTTGGTTAAGAAATTAGGTTCCAGACGAAACAATTTAGTAATGGGCAGCCCGTTTTTTCCACAGCTCAACGGGAATATCTGGCCGTTATCCTTTGGTCTTCGTCCTCCAGAGGGTAGGAAGCTTGATTGACGTCAAGACCTTAGTTTGATCGTCTGACCACTACTGTGTTGCTATGACGACCTGGCGTGTCGCACAACAGGCGTATTCCCCAGGCTGACCTGCTCATTCATGCCTGTTATTTTCCTGTTACGGATTAAGGTCTTTGAGTGATACGCGTACAGTAATGAAACGGAGATATTGAGGCGTGGTGTGACATTGTGTGAACACAAATTCGTTGATGGCAGCAGACTGTAGCGGACTTCCTGTAGGATTTATGTTTGGTTATTCCGCAAGGTTTATTTGTGCCCCTGGCCCCATAAAAATGAAAGCTTTCGCTGGCTGTGGTGGTGTAAGACTTAAACCGTTCCATATCGCTAAAAGGCATATCCAGAAGTTTCGGTAAATATGTCGTAATTTTATTATGGAGCTTCGAACGGTAACTTACGACGAAGTGACAAATTCATTTCCCCCCACCCCCCCCCCCCCCCCCCCCCCCCCCCCCCCCCCCCCCCCCCCCCCCCACCTCCTCCCTTACACCAACGCTTCAT
>Ga0131853_10009107_pt1 | contig 18128 bp, 9 predicted proteins | sample TergutLab28metaG_FD_92764 | JGI IMG/M metagenome (GOLD analysis project Ga0131853, IMG submission 92764) | Labiotermes labralis P1 segment gut microbial communities from Petit-Saut dam, French Guiana - Lab288 P1 (version 2) (version 2) | ecosystem: Host-associated > Arthropoda: Insects >... | reverse complement strand
GGATAGAGACAGGTGGCGGACGCTTGTGAGTGCGGTAATGAACCTTCGGGTTCCGTGAAATGCAGGGAATTTCTTGACTAGCTGGAAACCAGTTAGCTTCTCAAGAAGGACTCTGCACTATGTAGTAAGTAAGTAAGTAAGTAAGTAAGTACTCGCAATATAAAATCTCAACTCAGCTTACTACATATAGCACATCGAAGGGCTGGTAATAGCCGTAAAGACTACTAATGAATGTAAATGGGATCCCATAAAATTGACGTTTTAGTACTATATGCACCAGAATTTTAAGTTTTTTTTTGTTGTAAATATTGGCCTGATGTTGGCCTTTTGAGGCCGAAACTAGTAGCCCATAATAGAATAATAATAAAATAAACATGTAGTTGTGTGTCTGACGAAGTGCGTATTTAATTTTACTTTTATTAATGTACTTTAAACACAACGGGATGTCCTGTACCAAGATACATGGGAATGTTATCATCTTGTAGGCTGCTGCAATTGATTTAGGAAATGGTTCGTGATACAAAGCCATCAAGGTCACGGGAGACTGTCGGGGATCCAGATAATAGCCAAAGCCAACATTTGTTTATGAACTCCTTTAATGCTTTAACCGGCCCAGTGATATTTCAGTACAGTAACCAGTAACTGGAAAGTGCGTGGTGACTTTTTTTTTTTAACTGGCGTTGGTTTGGATAATTTGACGGTTCTGATGATAGTCGTTCGGATAATGGACGCTCTACTGTGCTGGGATCTCAGTCGGTCTGATCGTGATGGTGAATTGAAAAATTATTGCCCGCACTGAAACCGAACTCTGGTCACCTGGGCCGTAGTCCTTCACTGTGCTAAGGCGCTCGGGCTGGAGGGCGCCTGAAGTCTGCAGACGGCTCTGGCTGAAATGCAAGTTGTGTGTTACAAATGCGGTATTGTGCTTGGAATTAATTTCAGGGCGTTGCTGCCTTCGCTGCATATTTTCTTATAAAGAACATTTGCTGATCGATGTTGTGGATGGGAGTACATAACATACACGTGTGTGACGCGTGTTCTCCTTTTAGGGCTGTTGTTTGCTTATACAAGAACATTAGTGATGATAATTTTTGTCCAAGCGAAGTAATTGATTTATGTAAGGACGTTACTGATGGGAATTGTGCAGACACAGTAACTTATTTATGGAAAAATGTTATTGATTATAATTGCCCTAACAAAGCAATTTTCTTAAGTGAGAAGATTCCTGATGATAATTAAGTCGATGATTGGCACGGCAAAGGGCAACATTCAACATTATGAAGACTGGTGTATAAAGAAAAGACGTGTAATTACAGTCTATACACATATCATCCGTGTAAAAACAGCTACATGTTTCGGCTGTACATAGTAGCCATCATCAGGCTGGATATAAGACTTGAATAAGAAAACTATAAAATACAATATAATAATGCAGTTATGTAGTTTTCTCGTTATGTTCTGATATTGGCAGATGTATGCGCGACTGGTATTTATAATTTTTGGGCAGGACATTCCTGTTGTGTTAAAGTATACGCTTATGAAGGAAAGAAGAAGAATTTACAGTTTTCGTATTCAAGGTCCTATATCCCGCCTGATGATGGCGACATATGTATAGCCGAAACATGTAGCTGTTTTTACCTGTATGATAAAAGGTGTGTATAGACTGTGATCCTACTTTTTTTCTTTACGTACGCATACTTGAACACAACGTGGATGTCCTGTCTTTAAAAAAAAAAGAGAATAAGGCTCCTTTCATCAGAAAATTGAACTGAAATTTGAGGAAGAAACTAGTAAAGTGCTATATTTGGAGCACAAGTTTGTGTGGTGATGAAAATTGGACACTGTGGAAAGTAGATCAGAAATATCTGGCGAGTTATGAGATGTGTTGCTGGAGAAGGACGGAGAAGATCAGCTGGACCGATCGGATGAGGAATGAAGTATTACATAGAGTCAAAGAGGAGAGGAATTTCGTACGTTTAATAAAACGAAGGAAGGCTAACTGGATTGGTCATATCTTGAGTAGGAACTGCTTTACTGAAGGAAAGATAGAGGGATGGATAGAAGTGACGGGAAGATGTGGAAGTAGATGTGAGCAGTTACTGGATGACCTTATCGAAAAGAGAGGATACTGGAAACAGAGAGGAAGCACTAGATCGCACTCTGTGGAGAACCGGCTTAGGAAGAGATTTTGGACCTGTCGTAAGGCATACTACAGGATGGATATATGAATACGTGAATGAATGGATGTAAGAAGATTCTTGATTATAATTGTCGAAACAAAGTAATTTACTTACATAATAATATTATTGATGATAATTATCCAACAACGGTAGCTTATATAAAGAGGATTCTTTATGACAATCATTGCTATTCACGGCAACCCTAATTTTACTAGCGCAAGTTTCTCAGCGTGCATTGGTTTGGTGGCGCCGAAAATTGCCGTTGTAGAAAAAGTCGAGGCCTCGTGGCGGATAAATGATGCATGTAGCTGCCCTGTCTAGAAATTTGTCCACCCACTGTCCGCATGGGTCGATGAAACACGCCTCTATACTGTGTGAGTTTTTCCGGCCATTGAAGATTCGTAGTGTGTACTTCTGGAGTGTGATACCATGCAGTGTGCGGATGTGTTACTGGAGTTCTCGAAGGAACATACTGCCTCCTGTACTTCTATCCCGAAGCCGGAGGCAGTTTATTGCTTTGAACTTTGAGAGCCACCTACCGGGTAACATGGTATCGTAAATCAGAATGTCGAAGTGTTCAAGACACCAGTCGTGTGACCGTATACACGTGTCTTGTAATTCGCTGTGGAAGTTTAACTCCAAACTGTAAACTTGATGATGTAAAGGTAAAGCAGTCCCATTACAGGCCTGGACAGGCGCAGAGGGTTCCAGGAAGTTAAGGTTCCCAGATTTCGTGACAACGGCATAGGATGGTGGTAGGTTGTCAGCCTTACGCACCGGCCTCCTTTACCTCCAGGAAATACTCCTGGTACTCATTTCTGTTAGAGACTGAGTCGACCCCGGGGCCTTAGTACGATCGGAAGGATTTTATGTCAATGAAAAATCCACGGACACCAGCCGGGATCGAACCAGCGACCTTCCGATTTGTAGCACAGAATCTTAAGCACTGTGCTCCCGCTGTCCCCCAAACTTGATGATGTACTCTGTAAAAACTGTTACATGGATTGAAGTGGCGTAGGGTAGGGTTCATCTGCGATATCTAGTGACCATTATAATGCAGATTCCATGCTACAAGAAACAGAAACCAGTTGGATAAGTGTCAGCTATTGAAGGAAGTTGTGTGTAGGCACCTGATTTTCTCTGTCGCTCCTCAACACTCTTTTTCTATTGCGCAGGTTTGGTGTTGTCGATTGAGATAGGAAGGCAACAGTAAAAAAACAAGTTCGTATATAAAGTTTGGAATTGAATGCTCGTGGCCTCTTTGAAGGTATTATCCCAGCATTAGCACAAACTAAGGAAAGCCACAGAAAATTTTGCTCAGAATAACTGATTACCGGACCTAGATTTGAAACTTTGACACCCTTAACACGTTTAGATTGTTACCGCTACGCCATTCTGCTCTGTTCGTTTTAATGTGTAATTGCTGGGCAGGTTACATCTTATAGGACACGTTAGCATATGTAGCTCCAAAATTGTGGATGCATGTTGACAGATGTTTCATGCGGGCGAGTGGTTAGCAAGAGTGTGCAGAACCGTTTGAAGTAATCCAGTCTGTTAGTGAAGACTGGCAGTGCTGACAATTATCAATGTAACACAATACGTTTCTGAGTATGATTTTTCGCTGATATCGATTTTGATTACGTTAATTTTGCCCGGTATGACCTCAAAGTTAAATATGTAAGACCTACATAACATTTCGAGTAACTGCGACATTGTTTCGCTTTGTGTAGAGAACACCCTTCACAAAAGGTATGATAATATGGAAGGCTTATTAATTCTGCTGTACAAAATTTCTGCTTCGCCTGTTATATGGCGACGGTTTTGCTGTAAGTTCAGAACTTTGCACGACCACAATGTTGGTATTACTGATGTCACGAAACTAAGAAGTACAAAGGTGGGGTTGTCTGTATTGGCGCGATATCCATACTAACTTTCTTGGGAATCCGTCATTTGGTACAAAATGTATTAAGAAGTTGCTGACACACGGACCTTGTAAAGTAAGGGAAACTTTAGTAAAAGCAATTAGCCAACGAAACTTTTTCCTCCGTCAGCTTGAAACAACTGTTGTCATTAAACAGTTCTCTTCGTGTCGCAGTTATGGCTAGAGAGGGGTTAAAATACTTTGGGAATGGCACTGGGCAATTCCTGATTTTCAGATTAAATAATTCTGATGGAGTCACAGAATGATTAAGTAAGCTGACTCTTTGAAATGGAGGAATTGGGTTTTATATACACGGACTCTATTCTATCTAACAAGTATTCTTTGTTACTTACAGTCTCTACTCCCCCCCCCCCCCAGGGGCCGGGATAGCTCAGTCGGTATAGCGAGTCGCTACGGGCTGGATGGTCCGGGGATCGAATCCCGGTGGGGGCGAGATTTTCCGCACCCGTCCAGACCGGCCCTGGTTCCCACGCAGACTCCTACACAGTGGGTACCGGGTCTTTTCCGGTGGTAAATCGGTCGGAGCGTGGCGTTGACCACCCACCCCATCTAGCGCCGAGATCAAGGAAAGAGTAGAGCTATACCTCTATTCACCTTCTGTACCTTCGTGGCCTGCTCTAGGATGAACTTTGCCTTTACCTTTACCTTTACCTCTACACTCCCCCGACCCGCCACGCCATCCATGTGTGCGGGCGGTCTACTGAGTGAGTAATATGATAAACGAGCCGACAGAAAGTGTCAATGGCAGTTGTCATATAAAATAATACTCCGTTTGCTACAGCAATGCCCGTTGAAAATTCTGCGGCAGTTCTCGTTTCTTGTATGAACAGTATCGTTATTGTTCGTTAGTACAATCTAAAGGAGCACAAACATTACGACGGAAGGTCGCCATGACGTTTCTAGCTGTTGCGTAAGTTTACTGTCGCAGGTAAACATGCATAATTTGAACTCTTTAAACTGATCCACTATATCACCGTGTACCCAATTAATACACGTGGCAAAACACCATTATGTCAAGATACCATGAGGTGTTGTTTCGTGCGTGGTAGATTACTTGGTTTTTACGTATAAGTACAGTCAGCCGCAATACAGCTCCCTTATCTTTAACTTTTCTCTCGCTGAGCGCCCGTGCCAGTCTGTAAACAGAAATTCCCCATTATACTTCACTGTATTTGTGTTTACCTCCGCCTTTGTTATACCGCCCCAAATTGCGGTGGACAAACAAGTGGCGCTATATCGGGGTTTGACTTTATCTACAGTATATTCAGTAAGAGTAGCTGTGAACTGACAGTGGCGCTATATCGGGGTATCGGGGTTTTACTCGATCTATATGCAAGAAGAATTGGTACTGTGTGTGTGCGTGTGTATGTGTGTGTATGTATGTATGTATGTATGTATGTGTGCTGCAGTTTCCATTAATCATGAACGTAGTCTCAGATACTCACAGCCATTCTCAGAATTTTGTTTAGGTCTACACAATTTGTTTTCGCTGTAGATAATACACACCTCGTTTGTATTACAATGGACAGTAATCTGAAAATGAAATTGAGTGAATGCATAATGTAATTCGAGAGGTCCTTACCCTATAATAGCCGTATTGAATTAACAAAACATTATTGTCAATGTCAAGGCTAGAACTTAACATGTGAGAAAATCCGTATCGTCTTTATTCGGTTTTTGCAAGTATATGAATGTCAGTAAGGTTACTTCCTGTCCTTATACAACCTCCTGCATGTTGCCCACTAGATCTGTAGCGTGGATCGGAGGCCTGTTACAGCAGGAATCGGATCTGAGAGGGCACTACCACGCCTGAATTAAAGGGAACTGCTGTTATCAGACAGGCTCATGAAGGAATGAAGATCTCGTTAGCCGGTCCTGCTACTTCCTTTCTTCCTTTCTGCCTTTGTTTGTTTGTTTCTTCGGTGCTTTGTTTCTTTTGTGCTGTTCCTTTTATTTATATTGTTTCTCGCTTTATCTTTCTGCGTCTTAGGCTTCTCTATTTTTTCTTTCTTTCTCTTTTACATTTATGTCGTTATCTCTTTTTTCATCACCCTCTATCAGTCCTCATTATATGCTTTCTAATTAGCGCAGTGTCGGCTGGAGGATTTGAAGTTACAACTTTTACTTCTTGAGTGTGCTGTAGTAAAACTTCGCAGATCGGAACGAAATGCACAGGGCCCAAAGTTTTCTGTTATTAATGTGAGGTTGTATAGAGTTTTCAGTATACATGAAGTAATACCGGTAAATAAGGTAATACAAGTAAAACTTTTCTGTGTAAACGGAACCCTCGGCATCACGGATATTTTGTTCAGACAAAAAGGCTATATATATGCGGCACCATTCAAAAACGCGTGTTTCGCTTATCGTGTGTTGGGGTCTGCAATGGTCCATCTTAAAACACTGCTCATCTCGAGCATGCGAGGGCTTTGAACTCATAGCGCTGCTCGATGTACGGGGGGCGGTGCGCTCCAGACAACGGGACTTTCGGCTTGTTGACAGTACTGTATACACTGCCTAATCGCAACCAGTAGGGATTCGAAAGGAAATGTAAGATTTTTGGCTTATTTTGTGCAGTTCGGTGTTTTGCCTTTCAGTATAGATTACAGTTCATTTGAAACTACTTCACATCCTTAGTACAGATTATTTTGAGCTGCTTAAGGCTGTCGAGCTGTTCAGGTAACTGTTATTACTGTCACCGCCAAATATCTTGGCTGAAAACTGTTGTGGGCCAGGTTAATCCGTTCCGTACAATGTGTTTATCTCTTAATCTTTAGCGATTACATCTGGGGAATGCTTGCTTTCATTGCGCGCGCAGTCTTTTGTATTTCTCTCTTTTGTTTTCAACATGAAGGTTGAAATATACGGAACTATATTTTTACCTACTGTCTTGCATGGTATTGGCATAAGGAGATTTTATAGATTAAAGGCGTTAAAAGAATACGTAAATTTAACATTATACACCTTGAATATAATTAATAAAACCGCCAATGTACAAAAAATCTCATTATTACTTGCCACTCCAACATGTTTCTCCTTAGGTTCATTGGACCGTGCATCATTGTGATAACTGAAGAATAAAACACCAACCAGATGCCACTTGTTATTTTATTGTACTTCTTATAGGCTCAACATGTTTCGGGCACTACTATGCCCATCATCAGTCCGGGCTGCAGGCTATAGCCTGCAATCCGGACACTACTCCAGCCTAACCGCACCTAACCTCCAACCTACAGCAAACCAAGAACGAAACGACCAATGTGGTAATCAACATCATAATCGCGAGCTTCTGATGGTGGACATAGTAGTACCCGAAACATGTTGAGCCTATAAGAAGTACAATAAAATAACAAGTGGCATCTGGTTGGTTTTTTATTCTTGAGTTATGTTTCTCCTTCTCTAAGCCATCTTCAAGGAAACTATTACAAGAAGAAAATATAAACTGTAGGCCTAATACTTTGTGTGCCAACTCAAGACCTTGCATTATGATAGTCTACTTTAAGATACTGTAGACAAGCAGAAACATGTTGTAGTAGAATGTAATAAAAATATATTGTGTGCTTGGTTGGTTCTTGTAGATATACTGTATTAAAAGTGTTGGAGAACAGGCTGCTGAGGTGAACATTTGACCTAAAAAGAGAAGGTATCAGGAGAACTGAGCAAATTACTTAATGCGAGCCTCGTAATCTGTACTTTTTGCTGAACATTTGTTGCGTTGTAAAATAGCGATCTGGTCTGGAAATGCAACACGCATAAGTGCGTGAAAAATGAATAAGGAATTTCAGTTGTATGAGAGATATGTTAGAGGACACTGAGAAGACGTCAGCTGTATCGGAGATAACATTAAAATGAGTTTTGAATAGTAGGGTGTGCGTGGGTTTGCATCAGACTGAATCAGGAGGGCTGCAGGTGGTGGACTCTTTTGAAAGCGTAATGAACCTTTCAATTCCATAAAAAGATCCTTTTTATAACACGTGAGATATACAGATTTAATGGTTGGTATATTTAAACCTATTGAAGAGCTCTTATAATAAAAGCCAACAAGATGCACTATTTCTCAACTTTATTTTGGTAAAGAACTCTACATGTTGTTAGCAGTCAACATAACTAGTATGACAAATAACAATTGCTGTGAATACAGTATTAAGACTCCTGATGATGGACAGTAAGTCTGTCCGAAACATGTAGAGTTCTTTACCAACAAAGTTGAGAAACAGTGCATCTTGTTGGTTTTTATTATAAGATGCACGGTCCTCTGAATGTCAAGTTCTATAGAAGAGTCTATTGACGGTGCTTATGTCAAGACGGCGGTCTATAGGCCTGTATATCGAAGCCCTGGAGAGACATCATCAAATGGATCTCGAACAAAATAGGTCTCGTTAGGTTTAGTGAAACCTTAGCCGGAATAACATTCGTAATAACAATTGAATGTATGGGATAGTTTGTATGTGTGCTTGCTACATTCCACAGTACATTTCTGAAGTCAGGGGTTCACTTCCGGTCAGGTACTATCTGTCCTACTTCCAATTTTTTTGTAATGACAGTAGCTGTTTTCTTTTAAAAATGGCTACACGAAGCTATTGTGGCATAGCCAGGCTTATTTTTTGGCGTTATGCCAAGTTTTCCATAGTGAAATTGGACGCGCTTTGTATTTGTTAAAAATATATATCAAGTTAATTGGAATTATTTAACTAAATTTATTGTTGTGTAAATGTAGTCAGTCTGTATTGTATCTCGCCAGACTGTTCCGACACTGTTTTTCGAGGGTGTGGTGCATTCTAAGAAATTCGTTTGTTCAAGGTTTTAAAACGTTCTTGATGTCATTAGTACAGATTAGTAAGACGCATTGTTACATAAGCAGATGTTAAGTACTGTATGTGAAGAAATTAGATGGATCTCCTAGCATTTCATTCATAGAAACAGCGCCTTTTCTCTTTACATAAAATTGGTTTTGCGTAGATACGTAGCCTGTATTTTGGAGATGTTTCTCTTTTATGTAAAAGAGATGTTTAAAATTTGGATATTGTATGCTGAGCGGGTCACTTTTCTGTGGATGTGGTAGCGAAGAGGAAGGCTCTGTTCCTATCTGAACTCTAACTCCAGCTATCCCACCGAACTGTTCGGAAAACGGTAGTTTGGACAGATCAGTTGTCTTCAAACTTAACGTCTGTAGAACTCTTGTGATAAGGCCTGAATATTCGCGGAACGCCCCCAAAGTAAAAGCGTAATTTTGGGCCCAAGAAATGAAACAAAACTTTTTTTTGGACACGGCCTCTTATTTAAAAAATAACATATTTACGCATATTTATGGATAGCATAATTGTTTTACTGTTTACAGAAAACAAACATAGTGCCGATTATGTACCAAGAAGGGAATGGGAATAAAAATACAACCGTATATTATTAACATTTTATTTACGAACTTTATGATAAATCTTAGTAATTAACCAAATTAATGCACAAAACATTGTTTTATAAAATGTAGAGGCATATAATAAAATAACTATAAAACAAGAATGGGGACCGCGGTGGCACAGTGGTGAAGGTGCTATGCTACAAATCAGAAGGTCGCTGGTTCGATCCCGGCTGGTGTCAGTGGATTTTTCATTGACATAAAATCCTTCCGATCGCACCATGGCCCTGGGGTCGACTCAGCCTCGAACAGAAATGAGTACCAGGAGTGTTTCTTGGGGGTAAAAGCGGCCGGTGCGTAAGGGTGACAACCTTACCACCATCCTGTGCCGTTGTCACGAAATCTGAGAGCCTTAACTTCCTGGAACCCTCTGGGCCTGTCCAGGCCTGTAATGGGACTGCTTTACATTTTAAAACAAGATTTTGTGCATTAAGTTGGTTAATTACTAAGATTACACTGAGATGCACGGTCAGCAAAACATCAAAATTTATGGTAAAGGAATTGCACTTCGCCCGCCTAGCACCAGGATTTCGCGGAACACAGTTTGAGCACCACTGGGATGGTCGGTGGGGTTTTATGGTTAATACGCTGCATACTACTAGGAAAGGAATGTAAAAGTTATCAATCCGGTTATTTTGTGATGTAGCCAACTGCCTGTGCCACATGAAGACTGTACTCGATATTTTCATGCTGGTCAGCGTTGACTGACCGGCACAAAATTTCAGGTTGGCCGGTCCGCATCCAAAAGTGAATGACCCTGTCTAATGTAGCCAAGCACCTTAATCTCCAGAAAGTATATATAATGTGTTGGAGACAGTTGCTATTCCCCTGTTACATCTTGCAGACTCTTTTGTAAGCGCAACAGCTGAACGTTGCACTTCTTCAGCATGCAGGATTTCGTCAACACAAGGAAGTGCTCGCTACTGTAAATAATGGAGCCTTCATACATCTTTTTATCACAGTATTATAGAAAGAAGACGTAAACGTTGGGAAAGGCACAGTATATAGATTATAGTTGAGAATCGTGAGGAGTTGAGGTCATTTGATTGACCTAGGCGTAGATGATTGGGACATATTTCCTCCCTGTTGGCGTCAGTGTGTCGACTTCGTACACTGAAATTACGCAAAGGAGCTTCAGCAGCCTAAATCTGCTAATGACATATATCGCACTGAAGATGTTCCTGGTAAAGTTCAGCCAAGGTCAGTGGTTATCATGGAGTGGTGCCTGGACACAGAGGTGTTGTTTTCTAAACGTAGTTATCGTCAGATGTACGGAACTTTGTGATCAAAATTGCTACATTTATATAAGAAGAAGATCTTATTGTAATTTAAGAATGCACAGCGCTTTATTTCCACTTCTATTTCGGCTTGTTCTTAATCAGAAAGCCTGTTGGTTTTTTACATTGTTGTTTGTACGTGCACGTCTGCCAGGCTACTGTCTGCAAGTTGGTCCAACACTATTCAAACTATATTCCAATGGCATTGCATTCATCAGCTTGTATTAGCATTAAATCATGCATAGTTAGCTTCTTCCGAATTTTTTTAATAATATGTTAGTGTCTTTTACGTAATATGTGTCCCGCGTTCAAAAATCTGTTTAACTTTGTTTATGACATTTCCGATACCTATTACTAACTCCTTTATATATATATATACATATATGTGTGTGTGTGTGTATATATATATATATAAATTTTACAGAGGACATACCCTTGTGTTTAAATTTACAAGATAAACAAATTGTTTATAGTTGTTGTCAAACACAACAATAGTATATTAGCTATTAGTTTATTGAATATGGTGGCTACATGTTTCGGTTATTCCTGACAATCTTCAGGCCAACTTATAGAAACTTAAGGTACAATAAGTTGGCCTGAAGATGGTCAGGAATGACCGAAACATGTAGCCAATATATTAAATAAACTAATAACTAATTCACTATTGTTGTGTTTGGCAGCAGCTGTTAACAATTTGTTTACCTTTATGTAACGTTTCACACGCTTCTCAAGGGCGTATTGCGGACTCAGTTCTGGGATCTTATTTCTTTCTTAGAAAAGTAGGTTTTACTTAATAGCTTGACTTTAGAAATATGTGCGTAGTGCTGGACCGACTTATAGACAATAACCTGTTTCCTTTGTTTTACCCATACACCCTTGAAAGCTCTGTGAACGGAAAGAAGCTTGCCAGTTGATAGAAGACCTGCAGGAGGAATTGTAGGGAATTCGGACGTTACTTCCTGCAGCAAATCATGCAAAAGTGACAGCATTCGTGCAACTGGGTGACTGACGTGAGAGATAACGGGTGGAGGGGAGGACGAAGGTAGAGAGGGGCCACATATTGCAGGGATGCGCATTATGCTATACTGGCTGAAGTTGATGTCCACTGGCCGGGATTATTTATCCTCGGTGGTGAGATTGTTAACAATACCTATTCAGTTAATCTTTTAAATATGTGGATAAATGAAAGTATTTTCCTGTCCAGTGCTCCCCGATTTGCGATTTCCAGGCTGCGTCCATTTGTCCTTGGTAAGAGCAATTTTGTCATGAAAATGGGTGTGGAACATTCGTCGAATGAAACTGACAGTGGAAAACCGAATTCCTCGGAGGGAGAAACCTCTCCCAGGGCCACTCTGTCCACCACAAATGCCACATGGACTGACCCGGGTTGGAACCCGGGCTTCCGCGTTTACAGACGAAAATTGACGTGAATTATATTAGAACACGGTACAGCAAACACACTTCTCCAATATGAAAACCAAATCAATACTGTACAGGGAGATAATCGCTGTTGGTTCTGAGATGCATGTGAAACACATAAGGGCGCGCTACGAGGATAGAATCGTAGAGTTTATGTATGTTAAACGTGTGGCACATACAGTAACCACTCAGCGTCTCTGAAGAGTTTTGTCAGTCAGTTCCGACGGGTCATTCTTATAACAGTGCGGAGTTTCCGTCATCCCGTCATCCGATATCTTGTAAAGTGGTTTTGTCATATAACAACGCAACGAGATGGATGAGGAAACTGCTTACGTACGAACCTGCTGCAAGGCCACATCTTTGAGAAGGTCAGGGTGGTATCGGGAGTTGCTTGAATAGTAGGCGTGTACAGGATGACTACAAAGGCTCCGGTGCTTTGCCTAATGCATCGAAGCGGTTACAACCATTAAATGATCTAAGACCATCAACGTCCACGGTTTCGTCATGGATGAGGTGTGCATAACGTAGCAGCCCCTCGCTGAGTTGTACAGATTCAGCTGCTGCAGGTGGTGCAGAGATGGTACAGTGTTACGGGACATGTGCGCACCACTGGTCCGTCAAGTAAGCTTTGAGTATTTTCGCAGGTCTCGGGTTATGTCATTGTTTATGACGGATTTGGTGTGTTAAAATAACAAACTGTAATTGTCTGGATCATTCATACACAGCCTGCGTTATGGATGTCACATTGTTCCTTTAGTGCGTCGTTCTTTGATCGTACGTGCCAACAAGACGTAACATTCGAGAACATATGACGATCAGGTGACCGTGCATCGTGATATATTCTTATAATAAAACCAAATAGATGCACTAATTTGTCAAATTTATTTTTGGAATAAAACTCTACATGTTTCGTACAGTTCCTCTGTTCATCATGAGTTTTTCACTGTACACACAGCAATGGTATATGTGCTGACAGCGTGCGAGCAGGATCAGGACGTAACTGCAGTTCCGTCCTGATCCTGCTCGCAAGCTGTCAGCAAACCTGTATGACATATACCATTGTTGAATGTACAGTGAAAAACTCCTGATGATGGTCTTTGGAACTGTCCGAAACATGTAGAGTTTTATTCCAAAAGTAAATTTGAGAAGTTAGTGCATTTAGTTGGTTTTATTCTAAGAATATTCGAGAAATTTTTCGCATTCTGGCCAAGTTATCTGCTGTACGCATTTGGGATCCTTCTTAGATTTTCTCCGTTTCTCTGGAAAATTGTTCGTAACATTACAGCTAAATAGCCCAACGTCTGGCTGTCTGCATTTGCCTTCTCATGTGACATGACTTGTGTCCAGTATCAGCTGTCCTTCAGACAGATTTGTCACAGTAATTTTTGTATCGCCAAATGTCCCTGTTGAACCGGTTCTTTGTAATTCATTTTGCGGTGCGGGGTAGAAGGCCTGTTGTTATGTTGCTGAGGTTTCTATAGTTGTCATCGCATCAGCCTAACACTGGGTCGTTTGGTGAACATTTCACCCCAGTTCGTAGACTTTTTGCCATACAAACACTTTGTTCTTTCTTAGTCTGACCTATTCTCTCCTATTCATTGTAGGTGTAGAGGCACCTGATCACACTCAATGACACACGCACACTCACACTCACACTCGATAGGACTCTTCCGGACGAGTAATCGGCCAGTCGCTTGCACCTCTACCTGATAACACGCCATTCACAAGAGGCAGACCTCCATGCCCCAGCAGGATTTGAACCCGTAATCCCAGGATGCGAGCAGCCGCAGACCCACACCTTAACCCGCGGGACCACCAGAATTTCCTGCATCGTACAAGTAGTTACCATTATCTCACCATCTATGTACTGACCTCACATTTGACCCTTCTGTGTCTCTGTATTAAGAAGCCGTATATATATTTCTTATTTTCTCGAAAACTTGATACGGTACTTAGCCCATGAATTAACGCCTTAAAAGTACTTAGATTTTGTTGGAACAGCGAACATAAAACTGGCGCGGAGTGAAGTTCCTTCACGTGACAGAAGTCTCTTTGGACCACCGTCTTGGCCTTGTACTTTGGAGCTCAGCTTGACCTTCCACTTTACAGCGAACGTGCAGCAGTGCGCAGATCGGTGTCGGCTTCTTAGAAAATTCGTTTTAACATTATGCACATTGTTCGGTTTTTAGCAAACGTTAGTATTTGGTTTTATTTCATTAAATAATACTGCTTTGACTCACGAAGCCTGCGGTGTTGCTTGCTCGTGTTTTTAGATTTCCCCATATTCACTGTCCAGACATATCCTTAGGTCTTCTTTTTTCCTCTCATTTTTTACGTCTGGACAGTGCAATATACACACACCATCAAGGACCTACTAATATATGCAGCCACATCACCACTGAATTAATCACACACCGATGTATTTTAATGGACATTTTAACAACTGTATCTATAGCAAGCACGAATACAGCGCTCCCTGAGGATGGTGTGACTTTACCGAAACATGTCGGAGTTATTTTAATGTAAATTTTAATATTGTTTTAAGACAACCACTTGTGCATTAGTTGGTGAATAAAATCTTTGGTAATATCAGTAGGTGTTTTTGTTCCATACTGTCTAATTCAAAGGTAAGGAAGTTCCTTTGTCAGTTTGTAACAACACTGAAACATACAGGATGTCCATTTTATCGTGTCCATGATCCCGGCAGCAGTCTTATAGCAAGCCCGCGTCACGCCGGGAATTCAGAGTTCGTTTCATCTGTGCAGTTGAACCTACCTCACGTACAGAGGAGTCTCCAATTACTGTAAGTTCCCAGCGGATGCAAGCTTCTTACACCATAAAGCTCTCGTGACAGCTGCCGTACTCAGCGACACGAGACAGTAGACAGGCTCTGTAAGACTGTCCAAAAACGGAGAGAGTTGGCGTTTCTGTTTGAACGTACTCTATCAAAATTTGTTTGAAAGAATGGAGGGAAATGAGGTTATGTTCAGGATAGTCGGTATTTCGGCCAAGTCACGGGTTGGTTCGATGCAAAATTAAATTAAGGAGTTATATCCACCGACTAACACAACTGTGCAGATCTAATATACAGGGGTGCTGATAAGTCATTAGCCCGACCAAGAAGGAAACAAACTAATGTTTCTGTCAGAATGGCGTGAATTTCCTTCGGCGCCTTGCCTTGCAGGGCGAAAAAAACTTGATGGCAGCTCGCGTCTCGGTGTTGTTGAAATCGTGCGGGTCCCTGACATGCTTCCGAGCTTGTTTCCTTCCTGGTCTGGCTAATTGACTAATCAGCACCCCGGTATTGGTCATTTATTCAGTGCAGCTAAATATTTCGGCTGTTTATATCAGCCATCATCAGGAAAAATTCATGTTCTTAAACGTACGGATATTACAAGCGATGGTATTTTAAAAATAGCTTCCTTTGGTAGCTTGCTGCTTGTAGTTATACAGTCGAACTCGGTTAAAACGACATGAAAAGACTTTATGTCGTTATAAACGAGTGTTGCTCTAACCGAGAAGTTTAATATTACGGATAACAGTGAGGAACTGATTGGTGCCTCAGAATATCTGACGCTGAAGGCGAGATGTCGCATAAACCGATGTCATTATAACCGTTTTCGGCTGTATTTATATCCATGCTGTGTGTGTTTACAAACCCTCGCCAGGCAGGGAGGAAATAGCACGAGTATATTGAATATGTTTCACATGTAGGCATTTTTCTGGGTTCTGGACAAAAATATGCCCATTCCTGCGGAGTTGTTTCGTATGTCGATATGGAGAAATGTCAACAGGGAATTCCACCTGTATTGCAAATGAGGAACAGCACACACAACTGGCGAAATTGGCTTGTCTTATAGTGGACCCATTCCATGACGTTCAAGGTGTCAGCCTTACATAAATGTCTGTAATATCGGTGTGCTATCACGAAGTAGAGAATGTGGAAAGGTATACACTGTAAGGTGGAATGTTCGAATTCTGGAAATGCCTTTTTGTTTGTTTTTGCTATTGTACACACTCGGCCTTGATGTTTGTATAATGCGAATGCAAATCTGCTATTGTAGTTCAGCTGTAAGAAAGTGACTGGAAGTGCACTGGAATTTTCATAAAATTCCAGGCCAAATAAAGCAATTGATTTACGTAGGTCTATAATTTTCTTGCTTGTAACATACGCGTGTATAGTCTCAGATCTATTCTCCCCCCCACCCGTGCGTGTTTGGTGTCGTACACAGTTCAGCCTCTGTAACTCAGACCTCTAAAATTGCAGTCTGAAAATACTGTACATTTCTTTTTCTGCAATGTGTGTTTACACGTGTCTTTAGAATACACAATTTTATGTTTTAAGTTCCTGCCTGATTGTATGACCAGACAGTGTTCAGCAGCCTCGAAGTGACCTAACTATGGCGTGGTTATTATTTCTGAATGCGAGTTTTAATTGATTATGTAACAGCGACAGGATCGAATAGCGTTGTTTATGTTTATGACGCCGGGCTGTGAAAGGGAGTCAGGCTGGCTTAGGAGGCCTATGTATATTGACAGGGCTGTGGGTTAACCGAGAAATTATACTGTGCCCCTATTAATGGTTACCGGGCCACTTCTCCGAGGATAAGCGGCTGGAGCCTGAAGCTGACCACTCACCCTATCTAGTGTCGAGGTTAGCAATATCTGGAACTGTACCTCCGCTGTCTCATATTCCTTCATGGCGTGCGCAGGGACAACTTTACCCGAACGTGTGAGGGCTGTGAAGAAAAGGAGATACTTCGAAATTTATTGTTGAAAGTAGAGGGTGGTTTAGAATGGTTGTTCAAGAAGTTGGTAGAAAGTTTGTATGAATGCAATGTGACAAATGCCAAGTGCGGGAGATCAGTAAGTTTGGTGCGTGAAATTAAGTCGCAAATGCTGTCACGTCAGATTTGTGCAGTCGGAACACACGAAGGCGTTAACGTGGATCGTGAAGAAATGCGACGTGAGTGTGAACTAGGTCCATATTGCTTGTGAGCTTTCTGATGGGCATTTTTGTTCCATGATGAGGCGGAAAATGTAATGCCAGCTGAGTGACTCCCAGCTTCTGGCGAAGGACTGTGCTCTGTTGTGTTAGTAATGGTTCGGATTTTACATGAGCCTGTAAATAACGCTCGGTTTGGACGCTTAGGCTTATCTGAAACAGCGTTTAATTCTGTGCCTGTTCGAAACACACAGTAGGGTTAACCGAGGAACGGTTACAAATTACAGAAGACAGCACGCAGTACTATATTTACTACAGGTGTGAATCTCAGGTGTGCCAGTCATTTTTCCTTAAAGATGTATTACCGAAACGTTCGTCGAGTGTGTGAGTCCAGTGAGTTTGTCTACATCGCGGATAATTCGTGCGCCACATCTTGAGGCCAGTCCACCTGTTGCAATGCCCGCTGCCAGTGAGCCGCTAACTGTAACACCGACTGAATCAGACTTCGGATATGTAGGTCCTGGACACAACGGCCACCTCATACTAAGCGGATAAGCGACAAACTGTCGTAGTTCTGAACTTAACGATTCTGTTTGTAATAATGTCGATCTGCCAGGCACATGTTAATGTTGACGCCTTAAATTGTGCCTACGTCGCCAACCTAAAATACGGCAGAACTGTAACGAAGCTAGAATTGGCGAGACTTGCTTACAGATAATTCTGGGGGTAAGTTGTTGGAAAACACCCTCTTGGAAGACCGAGTAGTAGATGGTCGAAAAACATTAACAAGGAACAGTTGAATAAAGAGAGACCAAATTGATGTCACTTGCTCTATTATTTCATTATTTAATGCTCAACATGTTTCGGATGTTAATACATCCATCCTCAGGAGCTTGCGACTTATTTGTTGAGTTATTTCATGGGTTGTATTGCTGTGGTTCGATGTGTGTTGGTG
>Ga0131853_10009106_pt1 | contig 18129 bp, 14 predicted proteins | sample TergutLab28metaG_FD_92764 | JGI IMG/M metagenome (GOLD analysis project Ga0131853, IMG submission 92764) | Labiotermes labralis P1 segment gut microbial communities from Petit-Saut dam, French Guiana - Lab288 P1 (version 2) (version 2) | ecosystem: Host-associated > Arthropoda: Insects >... | reverse complement strand
GGACGTGGCATTAGCAAAATTATACTGAGGTTCCAAATCTTCGATTTGGCTAAACCGAAGGATACCTTTAGTGTGAAATTTTGATGCCACAGCCAAGCTTTTGAAAACCACAAAAGCTTCATGTCAGATGGCTGTGGATTTTGTAAAGCAAAATCTTACGCCCCTGCATAATTCGGCATTAAACGGCAGCCTGCGCGAACTTTGCGCATGGCAATTGCCTTGTGCCGTTGCAACAGCGATTTTTGCTGTTATAGATTGCGACAAACTACGCAATCTAAGTCTAAAATGGAGGAATGAAAAATGAAAAAATTTATCTCAATTTTGATAGTTTTCGCGCTGTTATTCGGCGGTGTGGCAACTGTTAGCGCGGTTTCGACCGACGAACTTGACAGAGCGATTGAATCTGCGGCGGAATTTCTGCTTCAAACGGTGCAAAATCCCGAAGTCGGCTCTGTCGGCGGTTGCTGGACGGTGCTCGGGCTAGCGCGAAGCGGGATTAACGTGCCCGATTCGTTTTTCGAGAATTATTTCGCCGCCGCAGAAATTCATACCCGACTTGTCCGCGGCGGTGTAGTAGGCGGCGGTACCATGCAATGGCCAAGGTTGCCGATAACCGAATATTCGCGGATAATCCTCGCCCTAACCGCGGCAGGGTTTGACCCGCAAGATGTTGAGAACCGGAATTTGCTTATGGAAATTGCCGATTTCGATCGGGTAGCAAGCCAAGGCATTAACAGTGTAATATTCGCGCTTCTCGCGTTTGACAGTTTAAATTATTCAATTCCGACAATTGAAGACGCGCAAACGCAAGTAACCCGCAAACTGCTTGTCGACGAAATTTTGCGCCTACAACTTAACGACGGCGGCTGGAACTTAATTGCCGGCTTCATCGAAAATTGGCAAAACGAAGTTAGTGAGGCGGATTTAACCGCAATGGCGTTGCAAGCGTTGGCGAAATATCAAGATAACCCCAACGTCGCGGCGGCAACAAACAGGGCTTTGGCTTTTTTGTCAAGTATTCAACTTGATTGCGGCGGATTTTTGTTCTCGGGCGGCATGGCCGCAGAAAGCGTTGCGCAAGTTATCGTCGCGCTTGTCGAGCTTGGAATCCCACTTGACGATGAGCGGTTTGTGAAGAACGGCAACACGCTGCTTGACAGTCTTTTAAGCTTCCAAAGTCCCGACGGCGGTTTTTGGCGCGGCGGTGAGAACAGTAATTTAATGACAACCGAGCAGGCGTTTTACGCCCTCGTCGCGGCACAACGCTTACGTGATGGGCAGAATAGTTTATACCGAATGTCGGACGCTTCTCAACGCAACGAAATTCCTGCGGCTGAAACCATTGGCTTGCCGAACAAACACCGCGACGTTACGCGAGTTGAAATCACGTCGCCCGGCAGAACTTTCGACGATATCGCAAACCACCCGAACCGTCAAGCGATTGAGGCGCTCGCCGCGCGCGGGATAATCAACGGACGAACCGAAATCGAATTCACGCCCGATGAAACGATGACCCGCGCTGAATTCGCGGCGATTATCACGCGAGGGCTTGGCTTGCCGGAGAGAGTACACCCAATTTTAGGAGCCATATCTATTTTTGACGATGTTCCGGATAATCTATGGTTTACAAGTGCCGTTCAAACAGCGTTTCACTACCGAATCGTCACCGGCGTTTCTGAAGTCGAATTCAATCCGCACGGCACAATCACACGGCAGGAAGCCGCCGTTATGGTCGCCCGCGCCGCGCGGTTGTGCGGTATGGATACGGATATGAGCGATGGCGAGATTTTGAATATCCTCGCGAAGTTCGGCGATTCCCGCGCCGCGGCGGATTGGGCGCAAGCTTCGCTCGCGTTCGCGTTCCGCGAAGGAATTTTGGACGATTCCGAGTTCTATATCCAACCCGAAATCCCGATTTTGCGCGGCGAAATCGCCGAAATATTATATCGATTGCTTGAAAGGTCGAATTTATTATGATAGAAATCATAAAAAAACATAAAATCAAAATTATCGTTGCTGTGGCTATAGCGGCAGTTCTCGCAGTTGCTTGGGCTTACGACGGAATGTTAAACCCAAGCACGCCGTCGCTTGCTGAGGCGGAAATATATGTGCCGTACGACGAATATGCGGATTATTACGAAGAAAATGACTATTACAACGAAATAATCGAACATGACGAAAACCCCATCGAGGCCGCCGACGCAACAGCGCCAACGGAGCAAGCTCCTATTACGCAACCCTACGTTCGCGAGCCTGTCGAACCGGAGAATATGACAATCGGCGACAGCTCGTTTACCGTTACTTTATCAGTTCGGGTTGACACGCTGCTTAACAACATGAATCGCCTGAACAGCGATTCTCATGAATTGGTACCCGCAAATGGCGTAATTTTTCCGGCAACCGTCGTCACCGTTCACGAGGGTGAAAGCGTGTTTAACGTGCTTCAACGCGAAATGCGGCGTGTGGGCATCCATATGTCGTCTCGTTTCACGCCGGTTTTCAATTCGGCATACGTCGAGGCGATCGGCAATATTTTTCACCTTGACGCAGGGCCGCTTAGCGGCTGGATGTACAGGGTGAACGGCAATTTCCCGAACTTTGGCGCGTCGCGGTATCTGCTTGAGCCCGGCGACGTGATCGAGTGGGTTTATACCGTTGATTTAGGGCGCGATGTTGGCAACTATTTCGGCGGTTGGCAAAGGGACGAATAATTATGAACAAAGACACATTTTCGGGATTTCACCCGGCGGTAAATATGCTCTACTTCACTGCAATTATCGGATTTTCTATGTTCTTTATGCATCCGATAACGCTTGCGGTATCGCTCTTCTGCGCGTTCACATACTCTTTCTGCCTAAACGGCAAAAAAATGGTGCGCACAGGCCTGTTGTTTATGCTTCCGATGCTAATTATTACCGCAATTCTCAATCCGCTGTTTAACCACCGCGGTGCAACGATTTTAGCTTACTTTCCGAACGGAAATCCGCTGACCCTCGAATCCATTATGTTCGGCGTCGCAACGGCGATAATGCTTATCACCGTAATTTCGTGGTTCGCGTGTTTCAACAAAGTTATGACATCAGACAAATTTGTATATTTATTCGGGCGAATAATTCCCGCGTTGTCGTTGATTTTGTCGATGGCGCTGCGATTTGTTCCGCGATTCCGAGAACAAATTAAAATTGTTTCAAATGCACAAAAATGTATCGGTCGAGATGTATCAAATGGCAACATATTCCGCAAAATTCGGCACGGGCTGAAAATTCTGTCAATAATGACGACATGGGCGCTTGAAAACTCCATCGAAACAGCGGACAGCATGAAAGCCCGCGGCTATGGACTTCCCGGGCGGACGGCGTTCTCGATTTTCCGTTTCGACAAGCGCGATTTGTGGGCGCTCATATATATTCTCGCCTGCGTTGCAATCGTAATCACCGGAGCTGCAATTGGCGCATATCATTTCCGCTACTTCCCAACCATCCGAGGCGAATGGACATGCGGTGCAATCGTAGTATTCGCCGCATATTTCGCTCTCGCGGCGTTTCCGCTCATCGTAAACATCAAGGAGGATTTGACTTGGGCTCGTATCGAATCGAAAACCTAACATTCACATACCCGAACGGCGAGAGAGCCGCGCTTAACGATGTCAATCTGACCATTCCACAAGGCGAATTTGTTACGCTTTGCGGCCCGTCGGGTTGCGGCAAAACGACGTTGTTGCGGCATTTGAAGCCGTCAACCGCACCCCACGGCGTAAAGTCGGGCGAGATTTTCTTCGCTGACACTTTGTTGGGCGAACTATCCGCGCGCGACGCGGCGGCGAAAATCGGATTCGTGTTGCAATCGCCCGAAAACCAAATCGTAACCGACAAAGTGTGGCACGAGCTTGCGTTCGGGCTTGAAAGTTTGGGCGTGAAACAGGCGGAAATCCGCTTACGCGTCGCCGAAATGGCAAGCTTTTTCGGTATGCAAACGTGGTTTCACAAACCTGTCACCGAACTTTCGGGCGGGCAGAAGCAACTGCTCGCGCTCGCGTCAATTATGGCGCTTAATCCAACCGCGCTCATCCTTGATGAGCCGACAAGTCAGCTTGACCCAATCGCGGCAGGCGAATTTTTGGCGATTGTCGGTAAAATAAATCGAGAGTTAGGCGTAACCGTCATTCTCACCGAACATCGATTAGAGGAAGCATTCCCGCTTTCAACCCGCGCGATTGTAATGGATAACGGACAAATTATCGCCGACGGCTCGCCGCTTGAAGTCGGAAATTCGCTTAAAGGACAAAACCACGGAATGTTCCTGGCAATGCCTACGCCAATGCGGGTTTGGGCGGCTTGCAACGGCGACGGCGCTTGCCCTGTTACCGTCCGAGACGGGGCGGCATGGTTGAAGCAAAAAGCCCCCTTAGGCAAAGGGGGTGCCCCGCAGGGGCGGGGGATTGTCAAAATCGTCAATCCTCAGTCGGCAGAGCCGACAGCTCCTTTGCCAAAGGAGCCTTTAAAACCTGCAATAACCATTGACGACATATACTTCAAATACGAAAAAAATCTGCCCGACGTGGTGAAAGGCTTATCGCTAACCGCAAACTACGGTAAAATTACCGCAATCCTCGGCGGCAACGGAACGGGTAAAACCACAACACTATCGCTCATCGGCGGACTGCACAAACCATATCGCGGCAAAATCCACACCGCCGCGCAAGTTTACACGCTTCCGCAAAATCCGCAGTCACTTTTCGTCGCGAAAACAGTGCGCGAAGACTTGTTAGAGATATTATCCGAGCAAAAATTTCCGAAAGACGAAAAAATGCAACGACTTGCGGCTATGGTAAAACTTTGCCGCCTCGACGGATTACTTGACCGGCATCCGTACGATCTCTCGGGTGGCGAGCAGCAACGCGCCGCGCTTGCGAAAGTGTTGCTGTTGCAGCCTAAAATCCTGCTCCTCGACGAGCCGACAAAAGGACTTGACGCCGAATTCAAGCAAATATTCGCCGCGATCCTGCGCAAGCTGACAACCGCAGGCGTTGCGGTGATAATGGTCAGCCACGACGTCGAATTCTGCGCCGAATACGCCGACCGGTGTGCCCTCTTTTTCGACGGAAATATCGTCACCGAAAACACACCGCGCGAATTCTTTGGCGGAAACTCGTTCTATACAACCGCCGCAAACCGCATGGCGCGAAGCGTCCTGCCCGACGCGGTAACGGCGAACGATATTATCCTCACGCTCGGCGGCAAACTTCTGCCCGTGTTAGAGATTGGAGACTACAATCCTCCGGCGCCTAACGGCGACATCCCCTTTGACAAGGGGGACTTTAAGGCTCCTTTGGCAAAGGAGCTGTCAGCGAAGCTGACTGAGGATTGTCACAACAAAATCCAACCGCGCAACCTTTCAAAACGCACAATCATCGCGGCGATAATGATTCTTCTCACAATTCCGCTTACGATTTTCGTCGGAATTCACTTTTTCGGCGACCGCCGATTTTACTTTATTTCGATGCTAATTATGCTGCAAACCATGCTGCCGTTCGCGCTTGTGTTTGAAGGGCGAAAGCCGGAGGCGCGCGAACTCGTGATTATTGCCGTACTGTGCGCGCTTGCGGTCGCAGGACGCGCGGCATTCTTTATGTTGCCGCAATTCAAGCCGGTAATCGCGATTGTCATCATCGCCGGCGTCGCGTTCGGCGGCGAGGCAGGATTCTTGGTTGGCGCAATGACAATGTTTGTTAGCAATATGTACTTCGGGCAAGGTCCGCATACGCCGTGGCAAATGTTCGCAATGGGAATGATCGGCTTTCTCGCAGGCGCGCTGTTCCACAAGGGCATTCTAAGTCGTAAAACCATACCGCTTTGCATATTCGGCGCATTCGCGACGTTCATTATATACGGCGGAATTATGAATTCTTCAACCGTGCTGATGTTTCAGCCGCACCCCACAATCGAAATGTTTATTATGTCATATTTTTACGGTGCGCCCTTTGATATTATCCATGCGCTTGCAACCATGACGTTTCTGTTGCTTATCTCCCGCCCGATGCTTGAAAAACTGAATAGAATTAAGCTAAAGTATGGCTTGATTGAATAAGGACTGTGCCAAAAGTGGTTAGACCACAAAAAACGACGAATTTTTAAAATGATTTTTTTGTTGGCTTGCTTACGCAAGCCTTTGATTTTATTTGTTTTTTGTTTTTTGCGAAAACGTCGACTACCGTACTTTTGTACGCCTACGCTCCGTTTTCACAAAATCTAACCTACTTTTGGCACAGCCCGGCGGCGCATATCCTTTTTTATAATTTTTATAAAATTACAAAACATTTTAGCAGTTTAAATCGTATTACTTATGAAAGCGTAAATTACAGGAGGTGACGCAGGTGAAATCGTTACGATCGAACGAGGCAATAACCGAAATCTACAATAAATATGTTGAAACCGTTTACCGAATCGCGTTAATGATGTTAAAATCTCCGTCCGACGCGGAAGACGCGACCCAAACGGTGTTTATAAAACTAATGACGGCTGAAACGCAGCACAAAAGCGAGGAGCATATGAAAGCCTGGCTTATAGTGACAACGCAAAACACTTGCAAAGACGTGCTTAAAAGCCGATGGCACTCCTCAAGGGACGATTACGAAAACGTTGCTGAGCAAATATATTTCCCCGACGATTCTTTGAAAGATATTTGGAATAGAATTGCCGATTTGGATGAAAAATACAAAGTGCCCATTTATCTTCACTATTACGAGGGATACAAAACCGAGGAAATCGCGAAAATGCTGAATGAAAACCACGCGACCATTCGAACGCGGTTAAGAACGGCGAAAGCCAAATTGAAACTTATTATCGAAGAGGAGGGCGTCGATTATGACAGAGAAAAATATAATTGATTGTTTTGACAACGTTGTTCCAACAGATATTCAAAAACGAAAAATGCTAAATAACATACTTGAACAAGGAGGAAATTTATCCATGAAAAAAACACGAAGATTTACAGGAAGAGCAATCGCCGCAATCGTTGCCGCTGTTATATTAGTCGTCGGAGGCGCGGTTGCGACAATTCATTTTTGGACCGACGCGGAAGTGGCATACCAACTTATGCAGGGCGATGAAATCGTCGTAAACGGCGTGATAATCGACGCGCCCGCTCCGTATATTACGGCGGAGAACGATGAAAACTTCTTAGAAGCGGTAAACAACTACGGACTTTCAATGGTAATGGTTCCGCTTGAGCCGATTGTTGCAGAACTTGGAATCGGCGTTTCGGTTCCGCTGCCCACAGAGGCGGTTGTGCAAGACGGTTACACATTTGTTCCGCTCACTTTCATTCGCGACGAGCTGGATGTTTTGCAAGTTTATGTGTTTGAAGGGCAAGTTGTGATTGAAAACAGACCTGAATTCGTTATGATGTAATTCTCTCACCATTCCCATTTAATCGACATAGTATGTTGAAAGTACGAATTTCAACGAAAGGTGTCGGTTAAATGGGATTTTTTTTAAGCATTTGGGGCGCGCTTTTAATCGCGCTGGCAATATCAACGGACGCGTTCGCGGCAAGTTTCGCGTATGGCGGAAAAGGAATCAAAATACCATTCCGCTCGGTTTTGATTATCAACTTAGTATGCAGTAAAATGTTAGGAATATCGCTTCTCGCGGGAGAAATTATCAGACCGTATATGTCCGAAACGCTGACAACCGGAATTTCTTTCGCGATTTTGTTTATTTTAGGGATTTTCAAGCTGTTTGACGGAAATACTAATCCTAAAAATCATGATAAAGATAATTCCAAAGTAATTTCGGCGGCGGAAGCCGTGTCCCTCTCGGTCGCTTTATCCTTAGACGGACTTGCGGTCGGGCTTGGCGTCGCAATGGGAAGCGCGAATATATTAGCGGTGATTTTATGCACGTTCACCGTCGGCGTCGGCGCGGTTATGCTCGGCTGCCGCCTTGGCAACAAAATCGCCGGCAAAATCAACGTATCATGGCTTAGCGGCGTGATTTTGATCGGGCTGGCGTTTGTGAATTTGCTTTAAATTGCGCCTACGGCGCATGGTTTTTAGGGCTTTGCCCTAAAAACCCATTATTCGGATCCATCCCGAGAGCGCGTGTCCTGCCGGACGGGCGGTAAGGGCTCTGCCCTTACCAATCCCTGTCGCCTATGGTCGCAAACGCCAAAAAGCGACGATTTGCGCCAAAGCCGGCGACGATAAAAGCATTGGTTAGCGAGCCGCGTTCGCGGAAAGAATAGCGAGATGTAGTACTGAGCTCGTTCAAGACCGACCCGCGCCTAAAAGCGCGAGATATTATTTGCCTAGGGTGCTATGATTGCACTAACTTTCGCCCGTGGTTCCGCTAGCGTGGTACCCGCCCGACGCTTTTTGTCGGGGAGGGTCGCGGCGGGGAGGGCGATGGTTTTGATCAAACTTTTGACACGCAAAAGTTTGCTGGATTGGCAAGGACCGGTCCTTGCCGCGCCGCGCGCGCCCGCGCAACGCCTGCAGCCACTGCGGCAAAAATGTCCGCTCGTTACGGCGCAAAAAAAGCTTGCTTTTTGTAATTCGATGTGATATACTTACTGAAAATGCTATTAAAAATACTATTATTTGGAGGGAAATTAGCATGGATGATAACATGAATTACAACAACGAGCAAAATTCCGGCGAAACGATTGAACCCACTCCCGAGAATACGTTCGAGCAAACGCCTGACAACGTGGTTGAGCAAGCTCCGGAAGTTCAGTACGAACAACCGCAAGCGGAATATCAGCCGGAGTATCAACCTCAGCAATATCAGTCTAATCAACAATATCAACCACCGTACCAGCCGCAATCACCGGCACAACCGGGGAATTATTCGACTGCTATCTTGGTGCTTGGAATTGTTTCGATCGGACTTTTTTGGATTTACGGAATTTTGGGGTTGGCGGCAGGGATAGTCGGACTTGTTTTAGCGAACAAACAAAAGCAACTTGGTCCTCTTGACAGCAGGGCAAACGCAGGTTTTATATGCTCTATTATCGGGATGATCTTGTCAGGCTTGTACTTTGTTATTTGCATACCAATCATGTGCGTGGCATGTACGGCGGCGACAACATCACCGTTCTTCTGGTAAAATTCGCAAGTCAATAATAATTTGGCAAATACAAAACAAATGCAAAATTAAGGAGAATTTCAAACATGGATCAACAACAGTATCAACCGGATCAACAACAACCGCCGCAACAGCCGTATCAGCAACCGCCGTCAGGCTCAATGCCCGGCAGAAGCGCGGCTATCGCGGCTTTAGTATTAGGGATTGTGGCTTTAGTGTTCGCATGGTTTCTTCCGGTTGTAGGATTAATAGCAGGCGGAGTAGGACTTGTTATGGCAATCATCGCTAAAGGTCAAGGCGCGACAGGTGGATTGGCGATTGCCGGATTGGTTTGCTCGATCATCGGTATTGCTTGTTCCGCAATTATGTTTATTGCTTGTATGTGTGTATTGTGTGCGATAGACCAAGGGTTGCGAACCATTCCAATGTGGTAGGCGGTAAATTATGTTTCCATTTATAAATATACCTTTTCTTCCCCGCCCGCTTTCGGTTTACGCGCTTTTAGGGATTTTAGGAATCGTGGTTGCGACATACGTCGCCGGATTCCGAGCAAAACGATATGATTTAACGCGCAGCGATACGGTTTACATCGCCGCATTCGCTTCGGTCGGATTGCTTATCGGCTCGATGATTTTGTTCGCGATTACGCAAATTCCGAACATGTGGGCAAACCGAGAAATGATAAGCACCGATTTTCTAGGGTTTGTTACGCAACATTTCGGCGGTTTGGTGTTTTACGGCGGTTTGTTCGGCGCTTTTATAGCCGTGTATATGTACGCAAAGCGCATGAAAGTGCCTATTCAAAACATTTTGGCGCTTACCATTCCCGTATTTCCGTTGGGTCACGCGATTATGCGAGTCGGCTGTTATATGGCGGGTTGCTGCTTCGGAATGGAACACGCGCCGCCATTCGGGATTCCCGCATGGTTGCTTGGTAATCCAAACGGCATACGATTACCGGTTCAGCTGTATGAAACGGTTGTGAATTTGATTATCTTCGCCGTGATTTGGCTATTTTCGAAAAAAGAAAGAGATTGGAAATCCATCGCGTGTTTGTACGGTTTGATGTACGCCGTTGCGCGGTTTTGGCTGGAATTCTTGCGTGGCGATTTGGCACGCGGAATCTGGGGCGGATTATCAACTTCTCAAATTATCAGCATAGCCGTCATCGCTTTATGCGTTTTCGGACTTATTTATCGAAAACCGGCAAAGCCGACAGAAAATTAAACTTGAGAAAACAAACAAAACCCGCTAACTATTGAAGTTAGCGGGTTTTAACTTGGATGCACCACCCGGATTAGTACAAGTTAATGCAAGGTACTACTACTATACCCTTTTTAGAGTTTTTTCAACACAAAAACTCGCAAACCCAATAAAATCAAATATCGAATTTCAAACCGAAAAGCATAGACAAAGCATAGACATCTTAAAAATTTAAAGTTCATAATAAACTTCGGGACATCTCCCCCAACACAGAACAAAAAAAATCAATAAAATTTCAGTTGCAATAAAATCACTTTATTTTCTTAGCAGATTTCTAAACTTTAACATTTTATATCATTTTTTCTATTTCTCATTTTCACTTGTGATCTACACCAAAGATTAATATTTATCACTCTTTCTCATATTTTTTGTTGAATTATGTCAAAACATAGATTGCAATGTAAAAAAATGTAAAAATACATTTATATTTGGGAGGTCTACATGATTACTAACGACAAATCGGTTTGCCAGCATTGCGATGGCAGATTAATACATTACGACAGCGTTAAAAGAATTGTGCGTACGAAAGTGAGAAAAACAAAGGGATTTCTTATGAGCGTTTGAAAATTAGGTTTGATATTCCACGCTGCCGTGATACTTACTATGAATTGTACAGACGATTTTTTGGTTGTTACATAACAAGCGACAATAAGTGCGCGCGAAAATCACAACTGCTATTATGAGTAACTTTGTGTAACACTAAGTGATTTGCAAGCGATAAAATATGTTTTAAACATTTGCTTGCATTTTTATTTTTGCAAGAGGTTTTTACAAAAAAATTTTATTATGTGAAATATGTGAAAATTGTGTAATTCCCCCAAAACTTATTGACGATTTTTGTGGAGTTATGTATAATTATGTATATTATCATAAAAATGTCACTAGAGCTGACGACGCTGGAACATCGTTAACTCCACAAACGGTAGACCCACTTAGATGCACTACCATCTGCTGTGACTTTATTATTGTATCCTCAAAAGGATGGTATTATAAAGAATATTTCGCGAAAGCATCAAAATGTGGTTAGCCACTACGTTTTGATGCTTTTTTGTATTTATAAATTTTAGGAAAAATATATAAGAACAATTAGACAGGAGGCGATTCCGGTGCGGTAGATAGAAGTAGTATATGTGGAGGAAAAACAAAACAATCACGAAAAATTTGAGAGGAGAAGGTGAAAAGTATGAGAAATAAGAAAATTTTAAGTTTGGTATTAGCAATTGTAATGGTATTTACACTGTCAACGATTATTTTGGCAACAGGAGTTGAAGAAATTGACGGAATAATTGAAGAAAATTATGTTGTTGATGAGATTATGATTGATGAAGATGTAGCAACTGATAGCGGACTCACGGAAAGTCCGAGCTTAATTGAAATAGAATCGGATATGGAATATATTGAGATAAATGCATACTCGTCATATATAGGAAGACTTTTTCCGACTCTTTTCCCAGATAGAAGATTAGCGCAAGAAATAGCGAGAGAAATAGCGCGGATATTTGGTGGAAATCCGAATGATTATACTCGTGAGGTAACGCAATCGCAGTTAAATGAGATAGAGTCACTTTATATAGTAGGCGGCTCGCCATTAATTAATAGTTTGGAAGGTATGCAACGACTTGAAAATATAGCTAGTTTTACTGCGACCAACCAAAACATCAGCTCTATTACGCCGTTGCTAAGACTGCCGTTGATATCGATAAATCTAAGTGGCAATCGAATTGCCGGTATGGACGCTTTATTGGTGTCACCAAGATTGGAAAAATTAGATTTAAGTAACAATAATATCGTAAATATTATTAGTCCCCTAAATCTTCACTTATTGCCGCGTTTGACTCACCTTAAATCTCTCTCTCTGAACGGCAATAGAATCAGCAATAGTTTTCCATTGTTTCAGTTCTCGTGGTTGGAACATTTGGATATATCAAATAATATGATTAGCGGTTTCGATTGGCTATCTAACTTCACAAATTTAGAACGATTAGGTTTGTCTAACAGCGGGATTAGTAATGTTGAAGCGTTGTCAGGGTTGACGAATTTGCGGGAATTGGATTTAAGAAATAATAGAATAAGCGATATATCTGTATTGCCGAACGTTCCTTGGCAGATGTTGCTTTTATGCTATAATCAAATTAATGACATTTCATCATTATCAAATTATTTAATATTAGATTCTTTTGCCGCAGCTAATCAAGAAGTCACTCAAAGGGTATACTTTTCAAACAACTTTGCAGCTCAAAATATTGTTCGTAATATTAATGGAAGCTTTATTGAACCTTATAGAAGTTCACATCCACATCATTACAATCAGGCAACAGGTAGAATAACTTGGAATGTGCCGCCGAACACGCACAATATTACATATTCTTGGAGTTATGATTTTGGACATCCGTCAAATCGGTTCAGCGGTACGGTGACGGTATTGATTGAAGACTTTAGTTTAGAGCCTTCATACGACCTATTCGTGCGTGATGATATAGGAATTCAAAATGATCAACAAATAGTCCCCGGCAGAAACGGACTAAATTGGTTCGGTCAAAATAATTGGCAGTTAGCAATCGGTCAAGTTGCTCATGCAGTTGTCGTAGACGGAGCATATCACGAATCATATATACGATTTGATTTGCCCGAAGACCCAGTAGAACGAGATGCGATTATCACCTCAATAATGAATGCTACCGGTAGAGACGACAATAGAGTAATTTTTAATCTGTTTGTAGCGCAACTACAAGGAATTGCGCCAACACGCGAGATTGACTTACATTTGTTGCCTGCATATAGGGTTGGGCGCATACATACTAATTATACGAGCCGAATGTCGGCCCCAGGCACTTGGATGAGCTTTTATGATGCGCATAATGCTAGGATTACTGCGCGGCGTGATTTCAGATATTATGAAACCCAACCGACCGCGGTTTCTCAAAGAATTATTGAGTTTGGACCATTCCCAAATGTAAATTTTAATAGATATGTAAGTTTTGACCTAACTAGTGCCCTGCAGGAATATTTTAGAGAAAATCCTAACGCGGAAAGTTTCGGGTTTGTACTGTCGATTTTACGCGGAAATGGACTTGTTGTCGCGCATTCGTCAAGGGGCGATAATCCACCACACATTATCATTCCTGCAAATGGGCAACAGCGTATAGTTCCGACTGAAGATATTTTCCCTGATTATGATTTGTTTGTGCGTCATGACAGGGGTTCTTGGCAGCAAACAAGACCTAATTTTAGATGGGACGGCGGTTATCGATGGCATGGTTTTGAAAATTCACAGTTGCAAATGGGCGAAGTTAACGGTGCATATCGTGAGACACTTGTGCGTTTTGATAATTTGACTGACAAACAAATAGACGCAATCATTAATGCAAACGGCGAAGGAAATGACCGAGCTGTGTTTGGGTTGTATGTAGACTATATATTCCGTGGCGGCCAAGCATTGCGAACACGGCAAATTGCGCTCTATTTGTTGCCGCCTGATAAGTTTGAAAGCATAAATACAAACTATGCTCCGTGGCAAATTCAAAATCCGAATGCTTCAAATTGGAGTTTTGAGCGAACGACAAGTTCACGTGATTATTGGATGAGTTTTCTTGATGCCTTTGACGCACAAATTTGCGTACGAAATTCTTTGCGAAACAATAACAACATTCCGATTGTGCTGTCTGAAATAATATATATGGATTACCTTGGAACTACTCCGGGGTCTGTCGGACACGCTAATACAGCGGTGAACAGGTTTGTTGAATTTGATTTAACCGATGTGTTGCGGGATTATTTTGAAAACAACCCCGGTGTGAATGGTTTCGGATTCGTTTTAGCGCCCGCGCAAGGCGGAAACAATCTTATCGGCGCGAGGTCCACGAGACCTAGGAATAATCCTTATAGCCCGAGGTTGACGGTGCCGGTGAATGAGTCAAATCAAAATTTTGTAGATACATGGTATAAATATATTGGCGTGAGTGCAGATGATATTGTAAATGTTCCGATTCTTGTAAGAAATGCACGAAATTTAAGAAATGTTGATTTCTCTGTAGTCTTTGACCCTAACGACTTTGAACTTGTTGATGCCCACAAAAATGCCGAAGATGTACAAAATGTAAGAATACATAACGATAGGGTAATTTTCCAAAGCAGAAGAACTATCTCAGCAGGGCAAACTTGGTCGGGAACTGTTAATACAGTACGACTTAGAGCAATAAGAAGCGGTCGCTTAAATGTACAAATGATAGTTGAACGCTAAAAGTCTTAACAGACGTGTAGAAAAAAATAAATTAAAAGGAGTATAAGATATGAAAAGAATTTTAACATTCTCAATAGCAATATTTGTTTTATTTAGTGGTTTTTCGGTATATGCAAATTATGCTCGTCTGGATTTGATAGCCGAATACGAATACTTAGAAATCCCTGAATTTGTGCCTGTATTCACACCAGAGTTTTCTGCCGAAATAAATGAAATTACAATAGAACATAGCCGAGGCAACTATTTTTCATCAATAATAATGACTATCGACGATAATCGCGCTGTAATCGACGGTAGAGAAATAATAATGGATGCCGCGCCGGAAATTATAGATGGCGAAATTATTTTACCAATAGAGGAAATGGCAAAAATTATTGGTGATGAGGAATTTATTTCAAACAATATGATTGCGGGGCGCTCTAATAGGATGTCATTACGTGAAATGGATGACACACTGTTGAGAACGCTCAATCTAAATGACGGCAGAATCCTTATTATAAGACCCTATCAAACAAGACAAGTTCTTTTACAAATGTACATTGAATATGAACTTACCGAAACATATGGTGCAATTGCGATTGCAAATAACGGAAATGGGTTTTACTTTTTGCAATACGAAACCGAAATCGACACTCGCTTGGCAATACAATTATTGAACGAAAATCCAAACGTTAGATATGCCGAGTCAAATGGCGTAGTCACTTTGCCCACTCCTGCATTGAATATAATCGTTGATACGGATGAGGAAACAGACGAAAACTTGATTGCTCCTGCTAACAGTAATATAGGGGCTGTATACAGACCCGCTTTTAGAGAATTAGATGGAAGGAGAGCGTGGGGTTCAAATCGTATCGGTTCGGATGATTTTATAAGGTTTTTGGATAGCCGTGGTCGGTTAACACCTAGTAATCGTGTGTATGTTGCGGTGCTGGATACCGGTATTAACAGAAATCATAATTTTTTTCACATATACAGACCACAAAACAGGATTCATCACATAGGAACATCTTTTGATGACAACCATCAATTAACAGATGGTGCGCCCGGGTCAAACGGTCATAGTCACGGAACGCACGTTGCCGGAACTGTTGTTGATAATACACCTGAAAATGTTGGTATCATTTCAGTAAGAGTAATTGGTAATCATGGCGCTACGCCTACTGGTACGCATGCTACTGTTGCTATGGGTATTGACTCAGCTATAAGTTTTAGAGGTGGATTACATAATCTCAATGTTCGAGTAATTAACATGAGTCTTGGTGGTTTTGCAGGATTTGGCTGTATAAATACAATGCAAGAAGCCGTTTACCGAGCAACCGCTCAAGGTATAACTGTTGTTGCAGGTGCCGGCAACGATAGAATAAATATTGATGAACCTAATTTGGGAGACGGCGGAGAATGGCTACAATTTATTCCCGCAACTTTATATGATGTAATTACAGTTGCCGCAAGTAGCAATATGCAAAGATTTATTGGAGGCAGTTTAGATGACCCGTGGAAACAGAATGAAATTGACCCTGATGATGGAAGTGTGCTTAGAATAGGAACTAATTTTGGTGACAGTCCTAACTTTTGGTGGTCTAGAGTTGACGTTTCTGCTCCGGGAGAAAATATTTTAAGCACAACTGCAACGGCCGGAACTTGGTCTTGGAATAATCGATTTAATTTTCTCATTCCAACTCCAACTATGACGGGATTAACGGAAATTTGGGCAGGCACATCTATGGCGGCTCCTCATGTTTCGGCGGCGGTTGCCATGATTAAATTGGATAATCCAGGAATTACGCCGCAACAAGCAAGGCGAATTATACGAGCCTCTGTTGATGTTCCTAACGGCTGGAATACTTTTTGTAATAGTAGGATATCAGACCCGGCAAACCGAATCCCCGGGGTAGGTTACTTAGATATGCATTTCGGCACAGGCGTGCTTAATTTAAGGCGGTATATTGAATTTGCCCCAGAAATAATTGTAAATACACCTCATTTATCATTTGACGGAGAATATTTTCATCTTGGCACGGTTGAATTTACAAAGAGAGCAATGCATTTTGAAAGAGTGAACGTGCTCTTATTTATAGACATATACACCCCTTCCGGTGTAATAATGGGAGATCCTATACACGAATCGATGTCTCGTTCAAGCACTCCCATATTAAATACTTCAATATCATTTAGACCGGACGAATATGTAGTGGTTTATATGTTTACACAATTGCCAAATGGTACATTTGGCAATCTTGTGAGAACTGTTATTAGACCTTCCGCATTTACATTTTAATTAAAAAAAGTGTTGATTTTTCCAAACATTAGTATATAATAATTTAAAAAGGGATGTATTGTTATGAATATAAAAAAATATTATGTATGATACTGATGATAGCGTTATTGCCTATGTTTGGCATCATGACGAGCGCAATCAACACTAGCGAGGAAGCGGATATAACTCACCTTGTGAATGAAATTCAGTCTTTTGGCAACTGGCGACTAAATACTTCAAGACATTATTGGGAATTGGACACTTTGAACATAGTGAGGCTTATTAACGGTGGTTCCGGATTGAAAATTACATCCGTCTCTGATGCGGAAAGTCATTTTCAAGACATGGGACGAGGGCGGCAATCTCCTTTCCCATACGATGAAACTTTCTTTGAAGATAACTTTTTGCTTGTTTTAGTGAGTGTAGGAAATTGGGAAATCAATTCAATTCGTGATTTTGGTAATATCGTGGATTTTGAAATGTTTGGCACGTACAGCATCTTTTCACAGATTGGCTCTGTATCCCCTACTGTTTCGCACCCCGTTCCTGATATGAGTTTTGAAATACCAAGAACTTTTTTGGATAGAGAATTTTCACTAACGATATATGCAGAAATAACACGTTTTGACAGGGATGGAAATATAGCAGAAGAATGGGTTTCGCGAAACGGCGAGAGGGTAGATAGCCTTCCTGGTAGACCCGCCCCGCCTGTGGGGACACAGCCACAACCCGAACCACAGCCGCCTGTAAATGTGCCGCCTCAACAGCCTAATTCACCGCAAGACAGTAATGTGGACGAAACAATTTCGCCTCAGGCTGACGAGGAAGATTTATCGGATGATTATCAGGGAATCCGCGTTTTTATCGATGGTGAAAGATTGAAGTTTTATGTTCTGCCGACGATCACCAACGATAGAACACTTGTACCATTCCGTGCGATATTCGAGGCGTTGGATATGGCAATTGAGTGGGATAGTGACACGCGAACGGCGATAGGCGAGAGCGAAGAAGTTAGAATCGAACTTCCTATTGATAGCGCGACGGCTTACGTCAACGGCGAAGCTGTAACGCTTGATGTTCCGGCAATGTTGCATAATGAACGGACGATGGTTCCGCTTCGATTTATCGCCGAAGCGACCGGCGCGGACGTTGAGTGGGACGAAGATACTCAAACGGTGTTGATAAGTACTGATTAGTATTGACGAAGCCTCACAAACATGATAAAATGTTTGTGAGGCTTTATCATATAAGGAGCGTGAATTAAAATGAAAAAAATATTATTT
>Ga0131853_10009105_pt1 | contig 18131 bp, 18 predicted proteins | sample TergutLab28metaG_FD_92764 | JGI IMG/M metagenome (GOLD analysis project Ga0131853, IMG submission 92764) | Labiotermes labralis P1 segment gut microbial communities from Petit-Saut dam, French Guiana - Lab288 P1 (version 2) (version 2) | ecosystem: Host-associated > Arthropoda: Insects >... | reverse complement strand
TGAATAGAGCTGGTGTCGATAGAAGCTTTTGCACAGTAATCTTTAAAGCTCTGCGGTAAATTTACAGACCACAAAACCGTAAGATTAGGCTCAGGCGCCGGGCCAAGATTATATAAAGTGTGAAGCACCCGAAAAGATGTTTTGCTTACTAAAGTACGTCCGTCTTCACCCATGCCGCCGATAACCTCAGTAACCCAGGTAGGGTCGCCGGAAAATAAATTGTTATACTCCTGAGTACGGAGGAAGCGCACCATTCTAAGTTTCATAACAAAGTGGTCAATAAGTTCTTGAGCTTCAACCTCAGTTAATGTGCCGTTGTTTATATCCCTTTCGATATACACATCTAAAAATGTCGAAACACGCCCAAGGCTCATTGCCGCCCCGTCTTGCTGTTTAATTGCAGCAAGGAAGCCGAAATAAGTCCACTGTATAGCTTCTTTAGCGCTTTTAGCAGGTAAAGAAATATCAAAGCCATAGCCTTTAGCCATCTCGCTAAGGTCATTTAAGGCTTTAATCTGCTCTGATATGTTTTCTCTGAGGCGTATTGTGGCCTCATTCATTTCAGAAAAATCCAGCTCTTTTTTCTCATGTTGTTTTTGCTCAATGAGAAAAGCCGTTCCATAAAGGGCTACACGCCTATAATCACCAATAATACGGCCGCGGCCATATGCGTCAGGAAGGCCGGTTATTATCCCCGAGCGCCTTGCTCTTAGCATCTCTTCGGTATAAACATCAAAAACGCCGTCATTATGGGTTTTTCTATATTCTTTGAATGTATTTTCTGTGTCAGAATTTAATTCATAACCGTAGGATGTCAATGCACTTTTCACCACATTAAGACCGCCGAAAGGCATTATTGCCCGTTTCAAAGGCTTATCAGTTTGAAAACCGACAATTTTTTCTATATCCTTATTAATATAACCAGGTCCATAAGCTGTAATTGTTGATGGTTTTTTTGTCTCAACATCCAGCACACCGGCTTTATTTTCTTGCTTGTAAAGCTCTAAAATATCCTTCCAAAGTTCTTTAGTGTTTTCAGTAGGCCCTTCAAGAAACTCAGCAGCACCGCTGTAAGGCATGTAGTTTAATTGAATAAAATCTCTAACATCAACTTCTCTTTCCCAGTTACCGGGTTTAAAGCCGGCCCATTCTTTTTGCAATAAAATCACCTCATAAATGTATGTTATAATGAATCAGCTTTAAGAACCAGCGCTCAATAAGCTACATCATTAATTTCACGGCTTATTTTTAAGCCACTATTCGTCAGTGCCTCCTAGCAGTCTTTTCGCTTCGCAAAAAACGTTCGATATTGTGCCGTAGAATCATTCGTCACAATATTTAAAGCTGAATAAATGCGCCTAAAGTTGTATCCAAATTAATTTTACCAGAAAGCAGCTATATATGCAAGAGAGCAAAAGCGGCAAAACCCTTCTTTACTTTTGTCCCATGCTCGTTTATAGTTGAATTAAAAGAATTTGGGGGAAAATAGTATGAAATCATACCGAAAAGAATTAACCATAGGCACAAAAACCCGCCGGGCTTTTGTAAATATAACTCCTCAGGTTGAAGAAGCGCTGAAAGAAAGCGGCATAAGTGAGGGTCTTTGCCTTGTAAATGCCATGCATATAACGGCCAGTGTTTTCATAAATGATAACGAAAGCGGCCTGCACTCAGATTTTGAGCACTGGCTTGAAAAACTTGCCCCTGAAAAGCCTTATGAGCAATACGCCCACAACGGCTATGAAGACAATGCTGATGCACATTTAAAGCGCACAGTAATGGGCAGGGAGGTTGTGGTTGCCGTTACTAAAGGAAAGCTGGATTTTGGAACTTGGGAGAGAATATTCTACGGCGAGTTTGATGGTAAACGCGACAAAAGGCTTTTGATTAAGATTATCGGAGAGTAGGGCCTGTATATGGAAAATATTGCCACCGTCCCTGCAAAGACAATAATAAGTAAAGTAAAAAAACCCGCTGAATGGTTCGGCGCAGAATATAATATGAATATTTACCGTGGTTGCTCTCACGGCTGTATTTATTGTGATTCAAGGAGCGACTGTTACAGAAACACGGACTTCGATAATGTAAAGCTTAAAGAAAACGCCCTGCAAATAATAAGAAATGAACTTAGGAGAAAGGTAACATCCGGTGTAATTGCCACCGGGTCAATGAGTGACCCCTATAACCCGTTGGAGGAGAAGTTAAATATAACACGCAGCGCTCTCGAACTTATTAATGCAAGCGGCTTTGGTGTAGCTGTTACTACAAAATCATCATTGGTCACAAGAGATGTAGATGTATTAAGCGACATTAAAACTCACTCCCCTGTTGTTATAAAGCTTTCAATCACAACGGCCGACGATGAGTTGTGCAAAAAAGTAGAACCAAATGTTTCAGCGTCCTCAGAGCGTTTTGGGGCATTGAATACCCTTTCAGAAAACGGGATATTTTGCGGTGCACTGATGATGCCCATCTTGCCTATGCTTGGCGATAACGAAGATAATATAATAACTATTGTCCGCCGGGCAAAAGAAGCGGGTGCAAAGTTTGTGCTTGCATCAATGGGTATGACGCTAAGAACCGGTAACCGCGAATACTACTATGACAAGCTTGATAAGTTTTCCCCCGGTTTGAAGGAGGAATATATTAAAACTTACGGGAATTCTTATGTGTGTACATCAAAAAAAGCAAAAAAACTTTGGGCAATATTTACAAAAGAATGTGAGAAATTAGGTATTTTATACGAAATGAAAGCCATAATTAGCCACTATAAAGCAGGTTACGGCACCAGCCAGTTAAAGCTTTTTTAGATACGGAGGACTTTATGATAAAAGCTGTTTTTCTTGATGTAGACAATACCCTGACAGACCCTAAAACCCATACAGTGCCTGAAAGCGCATATCAGGCTATTTTGGCGGCAAGGAAAAAGGGCATATTAGTTTTTGCGGCCACCGGGCGAAATACCCTCAGCGAAGCAGAATCAAAAACCATAGCTCATATAGAATTTGATGGTTATGTAGGTATGAATGGTTCGATTTGTCATTTTGGCAAAGAAGAGCCTTTTTTCACTCTGCCTCTTGAGCTTAGCGATGTTGCTGCCGCTTTTTCAGCTTGTAGTGAAATGAATGTTGCCATGTCTGTAAGCACACTTAGAAATGTATATATAACCGCTATGAGCGATAATGTGAAGAAAATTGATGAAATTGTTGATATTGTAACCCCTGAATTAATTCCGAAGGGGTTTGATTATGAAAAAGAAGCTGTTTTTTCACTTATGCCTTATGCAAGCAGAGAGGCCCAAGCCTTAATCATGCCCCGCCTTATAAATACAGTATCGGCTAGATGGAATGAATGGGCTTTTGACATAATACCTGCGGGCGGCGGCAAACATGTGGGTGTGCAAAAAATGATGGAACACTTTGGCCTGGTCAAAGAAGATATTCTTGCAATGGGTGATGGGGAAAATGACATCACCATGCTGGAATACGCGGGCATAGGCGTCGCCATGAATCATTCTAACGAAAGTGTAAAGAAGAGCGCTGATTTTGTTGCACCAGCTATAGAGCCTGTCAGATCAGTGTTTATAAAATATGGGATTATATAGGGAGGGGGCGCATATTATTAATAATAATGCGACAGACAAATTTGTAAAAATAGAAATCTGCTGTGGGTCTGCTGAGGATGTACATATAGCCGCAGCGGCAGGAGCGAATAGGGTGGAGCTGAACTCAGCTTTAGAGCTTGGGGGGCTTACCCCGTCAATTGGAGCCTTGCGCCTGGCCTCAAAGAGCGGTATTGAAATTATAGCAATGCTTAGGCCAAGAGGCGGTAATTTTTGCTACAGTGAAAGTGAATTTGAAACTATGTTATTAGACCTAAAGCTGCTCTTAGATAATGGTGCAGACGGTATAGCTTTCGGAATACTGAAAAAAGACAGAACTCTTGATGTCGAGAGATGCAGAATAATGTTAGCCGCCATGGATAAAAATGGAGGCAATCATCAGGCTGTATTTCACATGGCTTTTGACGAGTCAGCGACAGATGAGTTTGAAATGCTCAGTTTACTTGACGGTTTAGGCTTTACCCGTCTGTTAACCAGAGGCCGGGCTGACTCAGCCTTTGAAGGGATAAGCACTTTAAAAGCCTATGTAAAACACATTAAACAAAAAGGCTTGAAGCTTGAAATACTCCCCGGCGGCGGCGTTAGAACACACAATGCCCCTAAAATTATAGAGGCTACCGGTGCAAATCAGCTTCATGGAAAATTTCATAAGGATTTAGGCGACGGAGTTCTGCTTGCAGACTATGAAGGGCTGAAAGTCTATACAAAATGGGCGAAGAATGCTATAGATATTTAATTAGAAAGAGTTTAAGTTATCGCCAAAAAAACATATAGAACTTCGAAAAATGTCGAATTATTAGCTTGCCTGTAGGCTGTTTGAGCTTAAATTGCTGTATAGTGAATACTATGTAGAAAAATAAAAGCACATTGACATTTTTAGTAAGTTGTTATACAATTGCGCTAAGATTTATGTTCAAAAACAACAAGGCTATGTTCAAAAACAATAAGATAGTAGCAAAAGACAAAGTAATTTTGTCTATATTGCCAAGAGGAGTGATTTTTGTGGAGTATCAGGTATTTAACAAAGCTACAGAGCTTATTGAGAAGTTGCGAATTACGCAAGAGGAGAATATTTTAGCGGCTGCCAAGTGCATAGCAGACACTATGGAAGCGGGCGGGATATTGCAAGCTTTCGGCTCGGGTCACTCTCAGGCGGGGGCTATGGAGCTTTGCGGGCGTGCCGGCGGCTTTGTGCCTACAAAAAACATTAAAGAACCGGCTCAGGGTAAATATGAATCTGTACCGGGTGTAGCTGAGATTTTTCTTAGAGAAGTTGAGATACTTAAAGAAGATACTGTCTTTATAATATCAAACTCCGGGAGAAACCCGCTGCCCCTTGAAATAGCTACTCAGGCAAAGGAAAGAGGAGCAAAAGTAGTGGCACTTACCAGTGTTTCTGCCAGTTCGAAACTTAGTTCGTTCCATAAAAGCGGAAAGAGGCTTTTCGAAATAGCTGACGTTGTTATAGATAATCAGGTACCTGACGGTGACGCGTCGCTTACGCTTGAGGGGCTGGATACAGCCATATGCGGTATGAGTTCAATAACAACGGCCGTAGCGCTGCAAGCAACGGTGTATGAAGCGGCTAAGATGCTTCTTGAACGCGGCATAACACCTCCTTTCTATAAATCGGCAAACATTGACGGCGGTAAAGAATATAATTACAAGCTGGTTGATAAGTATTTTAACCGTATGTTCCATATTTAAAGCTTGCTGTTTTAAAAGGGAGTGAGTAAATGAACCCGGTTTTATTAGGCTTAGTATTGGGTACGGTGGCCGGTCTTACAATTGTATTTTTACGTATTATGGGAAGTCTTAATAACCCGCTGATTGGGGCTGTTATTGTTGGCTTTATTCTCGGTGAGCCAATGATAGGCTTGCAGGTTGGTGCTATTTGTGCTCTTATGGCCCTTGGTTTTTATACCTTTGGCGGTGCAACCATACCTGATTGGAATGTTGGCGCTATTTTTGCCGTTGCTATTGCTATAACGGCAGAGGGTAATATAGAAATGGGGCTTACAATAGGCACTGTTATTGCGTTGTTAATGACCTGGTTTGACATTTTAGGGCGCGCCACTACTGTCGTATTCCAGCACGGCGGTGATAGGGCCTTGGCAAGAGATGATTCAAACGCTTTTCAGCGCTGGCATTTAATGGGGATGATTCCTTGGTTTTTGAGCAGATTTATACCTGTTTTTATTGGCGCTTTGTTTATTAACAATGTGGGAGTTATTGAAGAATTTGTTACCGAGTACGCTTGGTTTAGAACCGGTATGCAAGCTGTAGGCAGAAGCCTTCCGGCCGTAGGCTTTGCGCTTCTTCTTTCTTTTATGGAGACTAAGCGCTTCTGGCCTTTCTTGGTTTTGGGCTATGCACTCTTTGCTTACATGGGCGTTCCGACCATTGGTCTTGCTTTATTAGGTGTAGCGGCCGGTGCGTTGTTTACGCAATATAGCAAGATTCGAAAGGGGGCGGCGTAGTAAAGTAACAAAGAGTAATAAAAGGGTAATAAAATTTTTAAGAGGAGAGTGAGTAAATGGATCCAATTTTACTGGCCTTTATTTTGGCCACAATTGCCGGGCTTATGATTGTGTCATCCCTTGCTGTAGGCGGCATTAATAATCCGCTTTTAAATGCGATGATCGTAAGCCTTATCCTTGGCGACCCGGTGGTAGGTCTTACAGTAGGCGCTACCTGTGCACTTATGGCGCTGGGCTTCCACACTTTTGGCGGTGCAACCATACCTGACTGGAATGTTGGGGCTATGTTTGCAACAGCCATAGCCATAACGGCCGGCGGCGGTGCTGCCAATATTGAGATGGGTATAGTAATAGGCTCAATTGTAGCCCTGCTTATGACCTGGTTCGATATTTTAGGCCGCGCTACCACAACTGTATTCCAGCACGGCGGTGACCGGGCTCTTGCCGCAAATGATTCAAACGCCTTCCAGCGCTGGCACCTGATGGGGACTATACCTTGGTTCTTAAGCCGTTTCATACCGGTTTTCATTGGTGCTATGTTGATTGAAAATGTTTGGGTTATTGAGAATTTTGTTAACGAATATGCTTGGTTCAGACAAGGTATGCAAGTAATAGGCAGAAGCTTACCTGCTGTTGGTTTCGCTCTGCTTCTGTCATTTATGGATATTAAGCGTTTCTGGCCATTCTTGATATTAGGTTATGCGTTGTTCGCTTACATGGGTGTTCCGACTCTTGGTCTTGCTATCTTAGGTATAGCGGCCGGTGCTTTGTTTACTCAGTACGGCAAAATGAGAAAGGGGGCGTAGTAAGTGGCTAAGACTAATAAAAAATTATCTCAACAGACATTAAAAAGTGCAGCGTTTCGTCATGCTTGGGCACTTCAATGGTGCTGGAACTATGAGCGTATGCAAGCCTCAGGTTATGCCTTCTCAATGCTTCCTATCATGAAAGAACTTTATGATACGGAAGAAGAAGTTTGCCGTAATCTTGAGCGTCACATGCAATTCTACAACAGCCATCCCGGTGCTTCTGCTCTTATAGCAGGTGCTTCTGCGGCTCTTGAAGGCGATTATCAAACTGATATGAGCGATAGTATAAAAGTTGCTCTTATGGGCCCTATGGCCGGTATTGGTGATACTATTCAGGCGGTGCTTGTTCAGCCTATAGCATTTATCATGGGTGCTTCTTTAGCGGCTGAGGGTAACTTTTTGGGTGTTTTATTCATACTTATCCCTATGCTTTTATTGTTCTGGGCCAGATGGCCGCTGTTCCACTGGGGATATAACCGCTCTGTTAAGATAATCGACGATATTTCAGGTGATTCTGATTTTAATGATATGCGTGATGCGGCAGGTATCCTTGGGCTTATAGTTGTTGGGGGCTTCGTTCCATCCATACTGGGGGTTAGAGTAACATGGACCTTCCAGCAAGTGATTGACGATGTTACACAAACTGTAGCCGTTCAGGACGCGCTGGATAGAATACTCCCTCATATGGTGGCTATCCTCATGGTTGCATTCTGTTACTGGCTGCTTAAAATGAAGAAGATTAAGCCTGTCAGAGTTATTCTTATACTGGGTGTAGTTACCTTTGTACTTGGTGCACTTGGTATTATATTCTAAAAACACATTGACTTAACTTTGATACTTTTAAAGGTTAATCATAGTCAACGCCGCACTTAAAGCCGGGCGGCTGACCTACGATAAACATAATTTTTCTATTTACCAAGCTGCCTATTTATCTCAAGGGCTTTACATTTTCCATAAAATGTAAAGCCTTGATGGGTGGCTTGGTATTAAACTATAAAAAAGGAGAGCTTATATTGATAGGCATAGTTTTAGTAAGCCACGGCGCTTTTGCAGAAGGTCTTTTAGACGCGGCTAACATGCTTTACGGCGCCGACCAATGTTTTGCACTTAGTTTAAACCCTGCTGATAATCCGGATGATTTTCAGGATAAGCTTGAGAAAATGGTTAATAAGGCTGATACAGGTGACGGTGTTTTTATCTTGGCTGATATAATGGGAGGCACTCCTTGTAACCGTGCTATGACTTTAATTTCAAAGGGTATTTCACAAGGTAAGAAGTATCACCTTTTAGCAGGTGCAAGCATACCTATGCTGATAAGCTTGCTGGATAATCGCTTAAGTGCATCATCTTTTGACGAATTGGCCGGGGCAGTTATAAATGACGCGCAAAATTTTATGAGCGATGTTAATGATTTAATGAAAAAGGAGGGCTTGCTATGATTAAACATATGCGTATTGATAACAGATTGATTCATGGACAGGTTGCCGCTGTTTGGTCTAATTATATTTCAGCCGATGCTATAGTTGTTTGTAATGACAAGGTCGCTGCTGACCCAATTCAAAAAATGGCTTTACCGCTGGCTGCCCGCGGTCATAAAATTCTAGTTATGACAATCGCTGAGTTGGTGGAATACAATAATACAAACCCAAGTGAAACCTTATTTGTTATCGCAAAATTCCCCACTGACGCTCTTGAAATACTTGAACAAATCGAAAAAGTCGAATTTGTTAATGTAGGTAATGCTGCTCCTATAACAGGTACTGAGTATAAAATGGTAACAAAATCTATAGCGGCAACAAAAGAAGATGCGGTTGTTTACCGTCAAATTGCTCAAAAATTAGGCGGTAAACTTACAACACGTATGGTACCTAATAATGATGAGGAAGACTTTTTGAAATTATTAACAAAGGCTGGATTTTAAGCCACTTTTTACAGTTTGAGAACCCATATTTATGAACTGATGCGGTTATTTTATCGTTTGGGTTCATAGGTATGGGTTCTTTGGTAATATACATAAAAAAAGGGGGATTTTATATGAAAAAAGCAATTGCCTTTTTTAGACTGCTCTCAATATTCTCTATATTGTTTGCTTTGGTGCTGGTCACAAGTATTCAAGCAGCGGAAAGTCTTTCACAGCTTGAAGAAGCGCGGGAAGAGGCGCGTGATGCGCGGCTTGAGCTGCTTCGCCCTCAACTTTCATTTTCTCCCGGTACAGGGCAGGTTTATTTTATTGAAACTATAGACGATGAAATTGCTTTGGAGTTACAGCGGCAGATTGAGGCTTTAGGCAATAACTACCTGAACTCAAGGGCGAGACTGCTTACACGCCTGCAAAACTATGTTCGCATTACGGGGCAAGCAGAGCATGAATATGAGATTATTGATGTGGAAGTTTATAATGAACTCCGGCGCCGCATGATTTTGCTGGAAACAAATTATGACGAAGCAAGAACAGTGCTTCATGAGCGCCAGTGGGCCAATGAAAACGTCATAAGCATAAACGCTGATGAATTTGAAGTGTGGATAGAAGAAATGTTAGAAAGCTTAAAAGAAAGTGGGGCCGACGAAGAGGAAGTAGAAATGCACCGCCGCAGATACACAAATGTACTGGGTGATATCAGAGGCAACAGTTATGACTTTCATAACCAAAGGGCGGCTACATTAAGCCGCTTACAACGTGAACTCCCTGATGAATTGTTCTTCTTTAACCCTATAAATGACTATATTACCCGTGATGAGCGGATAGCGCTTTTTGAAGCAAACCTTTCTATGAGCAATGATATTCAGGCAATATGGGAATTTTTGAATGATTTTAGAGAAGGGCAATAAGCCGTTAGCTATGACTTTTCACAGCAGCGAATCAGGGTTCCTACCAGTAATATCCGCCATGCGGTAATGTATGACTTTTCACAGTAGCGAATCAGGGTTCCTACCAGTAATATCCGCCATGTGGTAATGTATACTCACACAAATCATAGGTTCAGAGGTGTATTTATGCAACTAAAAATAGCAAACATTCTAAACAAAGCCCTTGTCTACCTTGCCGCCCTTGTCATATTTATGATAGCAGGGGGATTTTATGTAATACAGGCTTTTCCTGACTTTCTCCTGCCTTATATGGTTGGCTGTATAATACTGCTCATGGTTTTTATGTTTTTGTTTAGATACTATGAGGCCAATTGGGACAAAAAAGTAATAATTAAAATGGCACTGAACAAAAAGATTGCACTGGTGAATATAGAATCGGCAGAGCGTGAACTGCACATGCGTGATTCCGGTTTTAAAAGCTATTGGCTTTATAGCTTTAATGGCACTCTTTATCCACAAAGTGGCGCTGGTATACCTATCAAATTTTATGAGAAAATGAACAGCTCTGCTGAGCAGATTCCAAGCGGCAGTGTCTATGTCACTTATGATGAGGATAAGCCTTCTCAAATTTTTATCATCCCCACAGATTTATTGGTAAATATCCCCAGTTTAGCGGAAGTTACTGCGGCTTACGAAGCGCGTGACGATATTGAGCGCCGCTATTTGTACGCCTATTACAGGCAGGGTATGCTGCTTAAACGCTATCAAGATATTGTGGCGCAGTAAATATAAACAAAGGTATAATGTTTAAGGGAGATGTCGGTAATGCATTTGGCTGTATCATTAATGTTATTGTTTGCTTTGCTTATAACTACGCATATTTTTGTTTTAACAATTAAGAAATCTGAAAGAAGCCCAAGGATATTCTATTTTATTCTGCTTATTGCCAGCGCGTGGCTATATATAATGGGATATTTGTTTGAAATAAATTCTACTACAGATGAGGCTTCATTTTTGACGCATATGCTTATGTATACAGGCGCTGCATTTACTCCCAGTCTGTTTTTGCTATTTGCCATAAGTTTTATAGGCGTTAAAATCAAAAAACTGTGGGTAATCTTGCTGCTTGGGTACTCTGCTGCTGCTATCACTATTGTAGTATCAAGCCAGTTTCACACATTGTATTATGAGAGATTTTGGGTAGAGCAAACCACATATTTGTATCACTTTAATTTTGACCCCGGGCCGCTCTATATGCCCATTCATATAATTTACTACGTTTTTGGGATTATCGCAGCGCTTATCCTTGTTCGCAATCTGATTAAATCATCCGGTTACATGCGATGGCAGGCATTGTTTCTTCTGCTTGCTGCTTTAATGACGATTATAGGCAACCTTCTGTTTGCTTTACGGCTTCATATTTTCCAAGGGCTTAACCTTACGCCGATAGCACTTTCATTATCTGTTTCACTGTTATATTTAGCCATCAAACGATATAATTTCCTTGATGTTATTTCATTGGCCTCAAAACAAGCCCTTCAAGCAATGAATGAGGCATTCATAATCTTAGACCATGACAAAAATGTACTTGAAGCGAATAATGCTGCTTTTAAGATTTTTCCCGAACTTCAATATTTCAGTAAAAACCTCATAAATTTAAAAGATGTTGAAAAGTGGCCCCTTAAAATTGAACAAACTGCGCCTTATTCAAAATTAAACTATGAGCATAATACAATAGATTTTTCCTTGGATGAGGGTAAGCTAAAGCACTATAGAGCAAGTATTTCGGAGATTCATGAGAAAAAGCTATTGCGTGGATGGAGTATTCTGATTCAAGATATTTCAAGCACGGTAGAGCTTATGGAAAGCACCATTGAGTTTATGGGCAAACTTGAAGTTCTTGCAGTAACAGATGCGCTTACCGGCTTGTATAACAGGCGGTATTTCACAGAATATTTCAAAATTCGCTTTAGCGAATGTATCCGAAAGAAACAACCGGCCAGTATTATTTTGGGTGACATTGATTGTTTTAAATTAATTAATGATACATATGGACATGCAGGCGGTGATGCGGTTCTTGTTGCATTTTCTGATGTAATAAAAAAGCAGCTTCGCTCCTACGACTTAATAGCGCGTTACGGCGGGGAAGAGTTTATAATATTGTTACCGGATACTGGCGTAGAGAGAGCCTTAGAAATAGCGGAAAGATTGCGCAAAGCTATTGAGAAGCACGAAACAAACTTTTTGTCCAACAATATCAAGTGTACAATTAGCTTGGGTATTGCAGTAAACGATGGGAATGGGGATTTAATTGAGTTTGAAAAATTAATTGATAAAGCTGACGTTGCTCTGTATCATGCAAAGGAAAACGGGAGAAATAGGGTAGAAATTGAGTGTTGAGATGTGCAAAATACCGTTTTATCAGTAATATTCCTTATGGTTATTTTCAGCTTGTGCTCCTTTTTTCAGCTTCTTTTGTTCCATATGGGCAAAAACATCTTCCAGTATGTCTCTAAGAACAGCAACTATAGGTATAGCCGCTATCATACCCAAAATGCCGGCAAAAGCGCCCCCGATAGTTATGCTTATGATGACAAGCAGCGGGCTCATCTTAAAAGTCTCGCCTAAAAGCCGTGGCTGAAGCACGTTGGCGTCAAGCTGCTGGGTGATAATCAGCGTAATAGCTGCCAAAAGCGCCGGGCCTAAGCCTTGAGTGAAAGCAACCACAATTATAGCCACTAAGGTGCCAAAGATAGAGCCAAAGTAGGGGATGTAATTTACAATACCCAACATTATGCCAAGGGTTAGCGCGAAGGGTGAACCAAGTATATGCAATTGAATACCAACGATGCTGCCCAGTATAAAACCGTCAATGGTTTGGGTATATATATAGCGCTTAAAATATCTGTTGATTTTTCTGGTATAAGTAAGCACAACTCCTGAAACATCATTTGGCAATAATAGGCCGGTCACTCTGCTTAGAAAAGTTTTAAACTTATCCTTTTCAAATAATATATAAATGGATGAAATAAAAGATAGAAACACGGCAAACAAAGCGGCGAAAATCGCATCAAAGGGCCTCATTAAATCTTCAAGGCCCAAAGTGCCTAAATTCGTAAACATGTCGGCCATTATCCCTTCAATTTCAATAGGGTCATTCAAAAATTCCAAATAATTTATATAGTCGATAAATTGTAAAACCCTGTCATAATACACCTGTGAGTTTGCTATAAAAAGCGCTGTACTGCTGATTATATAAGGGATAACCAGGTCTGCAAGCAAATAAAGCAGAAAAAAGAATGACAGATACACTAAAAGAATACTAAGCCCTTTTTTTCTTTTACTTATAAACTTAATATTAGAGCGGCCCATAAGTTTTTTAAACCCGCCGGTAGGAATGTTCAAAATATAAGCCAGCAAAAAACCATAGAAAAAAGGTGATATAATGCCCCACACTCTAAGGGCAAAGTCAATAATCACCTGAATTTCACTTATAAGTTTATAGGATATGATTACTGCCAGAGCAAGAAAAAAGTATGGCAGCATCATTTTTATTTGTATAGGGCTTAGTAATTTTCTCATTGGAGAACTCACTTTCTACAGATATGAGGATTTTTAGTATAACTGAAAAATAAGCAAAAAGCAATCACAGTCTGTGTCACTTTTTGCTTTTATAGTCAATAAACTTTAAAAGTGCCCCAAGAAAACGCAGTAATTTTTATAAAAGACGAGGAGCCTGTTTGCCATAGTACTCGTAGCAGGTCAGTGAGAACTTTCACGGCGGGTTCCAGCGACGTGAAATTCGAGCGGTTTTTTGCGAAGCAAAAAAGGCAATGGTACAAAGGGCAAACAGGCGACGTAGAATTTTGTGAAAATTACAAGTTTTATGGGACGGTTTTAATGTTTATTGACTATATAGTTTGCTTTGCTGTCATTTGCTCCCTTACAAGCTTATGTCTGCCTTACCTGTAAGTTTAAAGAAGAGAGCAAGAGATATTATAGTAGTCACTGTGAGTATAGTGGACATAGCCGCAGCCGGGCCGTAGCCTGCACGTAAAACTTCTTGATATATAACTACGGTCATTGTTCTTGTAGGTACTGTGAAAAGTAAAACTGAGGCGTTAAGCTCATTAATAATAGTGACCCAAGACAAAATAGCCCCTGAAAGAACGCCGGGCATCATCATAATAGCGGTAACCTTGAAAAAGGTTTTTAGCGGAGTATCGCCTAGACTTATCGCCGCCTCTTCCATAGAAGGGCTGATTTGATGTAATATGGCTGATGATGAGCGCAGCGTATAAGGCAGCCTTCTGATTACAAAGGCGGCTATCAGTATCCACGGTGTACCGACAAGAAGCAGAGGCCGGTTATTAAAGGCCATTATGAGGCTGATACCAATTACAGCGCCCGGTATAACAAAAGGCAGCATAAAAAGCGAGTCTAAAAGATTTGTCAGCGCTGACGGCCGGCGAACGCTAAGATAAGCAATGAACATTGACATGAAAACTATGATAACAATGGCCGCAAGCCCGAATAAATAAGTATTTCGGATGGCAGAACCTAATGCGTCAAAAACCCTGCGGTAGCTGTCTAGGCTGAAACCGGCTGTAAACATTGGCCCGCTGGTGGCTCTGAAAGAGTTAAACATTACAAAAAGCTGAGGAATTGTAGCAAGAGCAACAACAGCATATATGAAAATATGCACAATAACATTCCATGGCCCTGTCATTTTAGCTGCCTGTATGGGTCTTAAAGAACTCATTTTAAATGACTTTTTGCTTATTATATATTTTTGAAGCATAAAGAGAGCGGCGGTTATTACTATCATGATTACCGACAGCGAAGCGGCAAAGTTAGGCCGCGCACCCAGCTCAGACATAAACTCTCTGAAAATAAGAACAGGTAAAACAATATAACCTTCACCTAAAAGCATTGGCGTACCAAAGTCCGTAAAAGCATCGGTAAACACCAAAAGTGCGGCGGCAAGAACTGTTGGCATTATAAGCGGCACTATCATAGTGGCGGCTTTTTTTATAGGGTTACAGCCAAGGCTCTCCGCCGCTTCACTTAGAGATGAGTCAACTTTTCTAAGCGCTCCTCTTGTAAATAAATAGATAAGAGGAAAAGATGAGAGAGTCATAACCATAACTATACCGCCAAAACCATAGATAGAAGGAAGTACAATGCCAAAATTGTTTCTAAAAAACTGAGCCAGATAACCATTACGGCCGGCCAGTAAAATCCATGAATAAGCGCCGATAAAAGGCGGTGATATCATAGATATTATAACTATAATGTCTATAATTTTCTTACCGGCCACTTTATATATGGTTGTCAGATAAGCCATGGTGGCCCCTAAAATAACCGCCAAAATTGTGGTTGTTACAGAGACAGCAAGACTTCTGAAAAGGGTGCTGTAAAAGAACCTTCGGGTAAAAAAGCGCTCAAAGTTGGTAAGCGAAAAATTCCCTGTCTGCGCATCCTGAAAACCTCCCATAAAAATAGAGGAGAGTGGATAGATAATAAACAAACCTACCAAGGCAAGAGAGATTATTAAAACAAAGGCCCACAAATCGAGACGAAAGCGCTTAAGCTCCATATTGCTGAACCCCCTGTATCAAGCTTTCTTCCCCATCTAAGGTGAAAATGTTTATCTTAGCGGCATTAGGCATAAGAACAACTCTTTCCCCCACTGCATAGGTTTTTTCACTTTGGCCTATGTCTTGACTCCATTGAATTAGCGGCCCGTTGTGATTTTCAGAGGCAAGCTCATAAGTTATGTATCTGCCTAAAAACACCTTACTCTTAACAATAAAAGCCATACCGGCATCTGTAGTACGCATGAACTCCTCAGGGCGCACAGATACTTGCACTTCAGATTCGCCGAGGCTGGGACGCAGATTATCCATTTTAAGCGCACAACCATCACCGAAGCTTAAAGTATAACCGCTACCCTCCGGCTTAATACGCCCGGAAAGAGTGTTTGAATGACCTATAAAAGTTGATACAAAAGAGTTATAGGGTCTGGTGTAGATAGATTCCGGTGCGCCAAGTTGTTGAATAACACCGTCTTTCATGACCGCTATACGGTCAGAGACAGACAGCGCTTCCTCCTGGTCATGGGTAACATAAACGGTAGTTATGCCCACAGTTTTTTGTATGTCGCGGATAGCACCGCGCATTTCTACACGCAGCTTGGCATCAAGATTTGACAACGGCTCGTCCATCAAAAGTACTGATGGGTGGATAACAATAGCTCTTGCAAGGGCCACACGCTGCTGCTGGCCCCCTGAAAGATTTTCTGGCAGCCTGTCCTGATACTCAGTGATTTGAACAACATCCAACATATCGTCTATTCTTTTGTTTAGTTCAGCCTTCGGTAATTTTCTAATTTTAAGGCCATAGGCCACATTCTGTCTTACGGTAAGGTGAGGGAAGATAGCGTAATTTTGAAATACCATACCGATATTACGCAGATGAGCAGGTATGTTATTGATTATTTTATCGTCAAAAGAAATTTCCCCGCCTTCCATTGTATTAAAGCCGGCTATCATTCTAAGAAGAGTGGTTTTGCCACAACCGGAAGGGCCAAGTAAGGTAAAAAATTCACCGTCGTGAATCTTAGCTGAAAGATCGGGTATAACCGTGTTATCACCATATCTTTTAATAACATTTTTAATAGAAATGCTGACACTCATTCGCATACTCCTTAGCAAATGCGCCTGACCCGGGCACAGGTATACGAATATACAGTGCTCGGGCCGGACGCATAATCTCGTTTTTAATTTATACCCTATCTTGTCATAATATCCATAAATCTGTCAAGCCATGCCTCTCTATTTTCCGAAACATAATCAGCATCGGCTGTGATTATATTGATCTCGCTTAAAGGAGGAAGGAAGCCGTCAGTTACCACATCGTTGCGAACAGATCTTCTGTGTAAATTTTCTTCCATAAAAGCTTGGGCATCGTGGCTAAGTACAAAATCTACAAAAAGCTGAGCAATATCTAAATTTGCTGTGCCCGGTATTATATAAACACCGCCGGGGTTAAAGATAACGCCTTCTTCCATATAAATCATTTCAACCGGGGCACCGCCTTCAATGTAAGGCACCGGGCCTTCTTCAAAAGTAAGGGCAACTAAGAATTCACCGTCGGCAACGCCTCTTACAACAGCTGAAGATGAGCCTAACATAACACCGTCAACATTGTCCATAAGAGCTTCAACATAATCCCAGCCTGCATGAGGGTCGCCGTTACCCATGGCGTAAAGCTTGTTAACAAGATGCTCGAAAGCAGAGCCTGAGGCAGAAGGGTCAGTCATTGCTATACGCCCTCGAAGAGCAGGATTAAGAAGGTCGGTGTAACCACGAACAGGTATATCGCCGATAAGCTCAGTGTTTACCATAAGCACGGAACCGCTGTGATGGAAGCGTGTGAGATTACCCTCAGTATTTCTGAATTCATCAATTATGTAAGGTTCATGAACTGAGAGGAAAGGCTCAAAAAGTTCAGCATTTGCAGAGGTAGAGGAGAGAAGGCCACCCAGCATAACATCAGCTATGGGATTTTGTGCCTCAGCCCTTACCCTGGACATAAGCTCGCCAACACCGGCGTTCATAAATTCAATTTGTATACCTGTTTCTTCAATAAAAGGAGCAAGTAAAGGATCGTGAAACTCAGGTCTGGTTGTGGTGTAAACAACTAATCTTCTGCCTGCAAAAGATTCCGCCTCAGCTTGGCCGGAAGCACCGGGCTGTGCAGCGGGAGCCGGTTGTGCCGGCGGAGAACCTGCGCCGCAAGCGGCCAAAATCACTAACATTACCATTGTGAGTAAAACAGATATAATTCTTTTTTTATTCATTCTTATTCATCCTACCCTTCGTTATTTAGATAAGTATGCTTTATAGTGGAGTTTAACAAAACCACTACAGATGTTCAAAGTAAATCCACTATATTTTCTGTTTCAGCCATATTATAAACTAACAGTCGTAAATTGCAAAGCAAAAATATGTAAAGTTTAGGTAAAACTTTTAAGGGGTGTTTTGCCATTGGAGGGTCAAAGACCCGGAGCAATCCGGCTTCTAAGCTGCTTATGGATTGCTTCGCCGCTGCACTCCTCGCAATGACGGCGAAGACCTTATACCAATCCTGATTAAAATCCTGTACTTTTTCTCGGCTAACTTCACCAATGCGTTTTTTTGCCAATGTGTTTTTCACCATAGGTGAAAAAGCACATACATTTTAAGGAAAGCGATTTTACGAGCCAAAGGCTCGTAAAACGCATTGGCAAAAAAAGCGCTTTCATACGGTAAGCGCTTTCTGAGCCTACGGCTCAGAAACGCTCTAACGGCTTCACCTCGCCGTTTCAGAGCGCCGCTCAAACTACAGGTTTTAATCTAGGATTAGTAT
>Ga0131853_10009103_pt1 | contig 18131 bp, 14 predicted proteins | sample TergutLab28metaG_FD_92764 | JGI IMG/M metagenome (GOLD analysis project Ga0131853, IMG submission 92764) | Labiotermes labralis P1 segment gut microbial communities from Petit-Saut dam, French Guiana - Lab288 P1 (version 2) (version 2) | ecosystem: Host-associated > Arthropoda: Insects >... | reverse complement strand
TCAACAAGGAGAACAAGAACTATTACCTGATTGATTTAACCAATTATACCATGGGCATTAACAAACCGATTGAAGTAATTTATTGAGTTTAGTAATTAAGTATAAAGATATTATACGAGGAGAGTCTATATGCTCAAAATTGTTATCCTTGAAAGAGAAACCATTGGTTTAGATGTATCGGTTGACCGATTCAGTCAATTAGGTGAGGTTGTTATTTATCCTTACTCAACTGCTGAAAATGTTTCTGAACGAATTAATGATGCCGATATCATCATCGCTAATAAATGTCCTCTTAATGCTGAAACTCTTAAAAATGCTATAAATGTAAAACTCATTTGCGAGTTTGCTACCGGATATGACAATATTGACTTGGAATATTGCCGTAAGCGGGGAATCAAAGTCGCAAATGTCCGGAATTATTCAACTGCGGCCGTTACCCAGCATACTTTTGCGTTATGTTTCTATATCCTTGGAAAGCTTCGCTATTATGATGAGTATGTAAAATCCGGGGCTTATGGTGCGCAAAATAATTTTTCCAATTTTGACCTGCCTTTTAATGAGCTTGCAGATAAAACATGGGGCATCATCGGCATGGGGCATATCGGCAGCAGTGTTGCTAAAGTTGCCGCTGCTTTTGGCTGCCGGGTGATTTTCTTTTCGCCGACTGGAAAAAGTGCTTGTACGGAATATCAGCGGGTTGAGTTTGATGGATTATTAAAGGAAAGTGATTTTCTTTCCTTACATTGCCCTCTAAGTGATATTACCCGGGGATTAATTGATTTAGCTGCGCTTAAAAAGATGAAGCCTTCGGCAATTTTGCTTAATGTCGCCCGCGGGCCTTTAGTTGTGGATGAGGATTTGTATACCGCATTATGTGAAAATATTATTAGCGGGGCCGGCCTTGATGTGACCGGGACTGAACCGATGAAAGAAAGTAACCCGCTAAGCCGCTTTATGGATTCAAACCGCCTAATTATTACTCCGCACAATGCTTGGGCAACTACTGAAGCGCGAAATCGGGTTGTATACGAAACTTATGAAAATATCATTGCTTTTTTACGGGGGGAAGAGCGGAATTTGATTTGATATCAGGGTCAAAAGGCCATGTGTTTCATGCTTGCGAGAAGTGCGCAGCACGGAGCAATCCGTAGATATCTATATAGTAAAGCGATAATTTTATAAATTATTAATAACCGGCCCGCAACTTTTATGCTTATTTAATAAAAAAAAGTATTAAATATGGTATACTAGCACCATGAAGTTTAAAACAAGACTCTTGGTGACTTTTTTAATTATTTTAATATTACCGTCGATTTTAACCGGCGTTGCTTTTTTTGTTATTGGCGTTTTTCTGGTTAAAATCCCTTTTGGCAGGGATTATTTCAAATATAATATGATGTCGCAGTTGGCAAACGAAGTATTTCATGACAGCATGATGGCAAGGTCCCTGTTTTTCTATTTATTTTTAGCGATTATTGCAATTCTTTTTTTAGTAGGGATTATGCTGACCCAATGGATCAGTCATAGTGTTTTTGTCCCGATTAGCCGTCTGAATTTGGCAATGCAGAGTATCGCCGAAGGCAATTTTGAATATATCCTTAGCAATGATAACCGCGGAGAAATCGGGGAACTTTATCACAATTATGAGGATATGCGCTTGCGGCTTAAGGAATCAATTGATGAAAAGATGGCTACCGAAACCCAAAACCGTGAATTGGTCAGCAATATTTCCCATGATTTGAAAACACCTATTACAGCGATAAAAGGTTATGTTGAAGGTATTATTGATGGGGTTGCCGATACGCCGGAGAAGATGGATAAATATATCCGGACGATTTATAATAAAGCTAATGACATGGACCGGTTGATAAATGAGTTGACTATTTATACCGGGATTGATACAAACCGCATCCCTTATAATTTCTGCAAGATTAATATCGCCGATTATTTTGGCGATTGTATTGAAGAAGTCGGGCTTGATTTAGAATCAAAAAATATTCGTTTGAACTATAGTAACCTTATTTCACCGGAAGCGATTATTATTGCCGACCCCGAACAGCTTAAACGAGTGGTTAACAATATCGTCGGCAATAGTATTAAATACATCGACCGAAGTAAAGAGGAATGCGAAATTGACATCCGGATTCTTGACGAGCTGGATTCTATCCGGATTGAAATTGAGGATAACGGCCGTGGTATTCCCTCTAAAGACCTTGGACAAATATTTGAACGTTTTTATCGTTCTGATACTTCACGAAATTCTGCCCGCGGCGGTAGTGGTATCGGGCTTTCGATTGTGAAAAAAATTATTGAAGACCATGGCGGTTATATTTGGGCAACCAGTCGTGAAAATGAAGGGACTTGTATGCATATTGTTTTCCGAAAATTTTTAAATGTTACCGATGAATAGTGTGAAGAGGTTAAGAATGTCGAAAGATGCCATTCTTACAAGCTATAATTTATAAAGAAAGGATGTATGTATGAGCAAAATTTTAATTATTGAAGACGAAGAAGCAATTGCGGATTTGGAGAAAGATTATCTTGAATTAAGCGGCTTTGATGTAACGATTTGTAATAGCGGTGATGTTGGCCTAAAAATGGCGCTTACTAATGAATTTGATTTAGTAGTGCTTGATTTGATGTTGCCCGGGATGGACGGCTTTGAGATTTGCCGGCAAATTCGGGAAGAAAAAAATATTCCGATTCTAATGGTTTCAGCGAAAAAGGATGATATTGACAAAATTCGCGGCCTAGGCCTCGGTGCAGACGATTATATGACCAAACCATTTAGCCCAAGCGAGCTTGTTGCCCGGGTAAAAGCTCATCTAGCCCGTTATCAGCGGCTGGTTAGTTCCGGTAAAAAGCAAAACGATATCGTTGAAATACGCGGAATCCGGATTGACAAAACCGCCCGGCGGGTGACGATTGACGGCGAGGAAAGAGCTTTTACCGGCAAAGAATTTGATTTGCTTACTTTCCTTGCGGAAAACCCAAACCGGGTTTATACCAAGGAAGAGCTTTTCCGTGAGATATGGGAGATGGATTCAATTGGTGATATTGCGACTGTCACTGTCCATATCAAAAAAATCCGCGAGAAAATTGAGTACGATTCAGCCAAACCGCAGTATATTGAGACGATTTGGGGGGTTGGGTACCGTTTTAGAATCTAGTGCGCCGTATTCTAGTTACTATATACATTTTTTTCTTGAATTGTTCATCTCAAGATTGGAAATATTAATAATCGGAGGGTTACGACGTGAAGAAAATTACAAGATTTACCAGATATATTTTATTTGCTATATCTATACTATTATCTGCTGCAATGCTTAGTGCCCCGGCCGCATCTTTTGCTATGTCAGCTATGTCTTTTAATCTATTCACAGCTAAAGCTGTTCATAGTAATAATGATGCACACAAATCGCAAAATACGCAATTTGACACTGAAGTTTTGTCTCATACGCATACACCCTTGCTGAATACGAAACAAAGCCGGATGGACAATATCATTTTGACATGCGATAAAATTAATGAAACTGTTATCTCCCCTTATAATATCTTCAGCTTTAATGAAGTTGTTGGTGAACGCACCGAAGAGAGAGGTTATCAGTCCGCACCAACCTTTGTTGACGGAAAAATAGCTGAAAGTCTTGGCGGCGGTATTTGTCAAGTGTCCTCAACGCTTTATTATGCTTGTTTATTAGCCAATCTTGAGATTATAGAGCGGCAAAATCATTCGATGCTTCCGGACTATGTCAGTATACCCGGATTTGATGCAACCGTATACTGGGATTCTATTGATTTCAAATTCAGAAATAATAGCATAACCGCTATTAAAATTTTGTCATGGATAGAGGATTACAAAGTACATGTGAAAATTATGGGGGTTAAGCAAAATAATAATACGGTAATCATTGAAGGCGAAATTATTTCCACAAACCCGGCGGAGATAGTTTTTGTGGATAATCCCAGCCTTGCCCCCGGGCAAATTAATGTTTTGCAACCCTCATTTAACGGATATGTTGTTGATACTTACCGTAAAGTCATAAATGAAGAAGGAAAGTTATTAAGCCTTACCCTTGAAGCAAGGAGCATTTATAATAAACTTGACAAAATTGTTGAATATAATTTTGCAAAAGTACCGGAAGATTCTTTTATCATTCCTTCAGCATAACTATCGCAAACTAGTAAAGCTATTTTAAGACTTTATCTTGGATATATTGTAATTTGTTGATGATTTGGTCATCTTCCATCATTTCTTCACAAATCTTTATTTCACCGAAAAAATATTCCCAGTTACGCAAAATATTTTTTTCATAAAACTTAATTGCTTTCTTTTTATATTTTGTGTTTGGCATTTTTAGTATGTAAGGTTTAATTGGCTCATTTAGAAGAGGCCTGTTTTGTGACTTTGTAACGGTATAAGGTGAATATCTTTTTCCATCAACAAAATCTATCCCCGCCGGAGTATATACAAAAGAAAAGTCATCCTTGGGAAAAACATGCCGGTAGATTGAATCAAAATAGTACTCATTAAGTTTGCCTTGATTGATAAATATCCTTACCATAGTTTCATCGACACTTTTTAAAAGCGGGTTATTTCCGATAATCCACCCGACTTTTATCACTGCTTTTTCAATCTCATAAAGATACTTCATTTGCGCTATTTGAAGCTTAATATACTTACCATATCTTTGGAAATTGGGGATATCATTAAACGTTTTCATTTTGCACATAACTTCCTGTAAAATACATTTGAAATAATAGCTTCCCTGATAAGTGTGTGAAAGTTTGACCTCATAGATATCATCAATACACAAATTTCGGGTTAGTACCTTTATACACTTAAGTTGCTCCTTTACAAGTATTTCACACTGTTTTCCCGATATTTCATAACCGACTGTCCCTATTTCATGCAAAATACCGCATGCACCAAATTTTTCAGTTAAGATAAGGGCCGTTAAAATCATATTTATTAGCTCAAACCCGAATCCACGGCTTACTTCCTTAGCAGAAGCAAGGCCTGTTCCAAAATATACTTTTTTTCCTTTTGCACCAGCTTGAATAATTTGTGGGCTAATATAATTGGGTATATTTGGTGTATCAAAACTAATTTGCCGCATTCTATTACCCGTATTTTGTTATTCAAAATAAATATATGCCAATTGAAATTAATAGTTCGTTTGAACCGGGATAAGGCATAAAATATAAGAATAAGATAAACAAGCAAGGAAACCCGATTGAAAATACAGCGCAAAGATGAATTATCCAGTTTAATTTTCATTATTACCGGTTCATTTATTATGGCAATAGCGCTGAATGCGTTTTTATTAAATAACGATTTGGTGATAGGCGTTGGCGGGCTGAGCAGAATAATAGAAAAACAACACGGCATCCCCCAAAACTATGTTTATTGGTTTTTAAGTACTTTTATATTATTATTAGGCAGTTTACTAAAAAAAGAAAATAATAAAGAAGATTTCATATTCAGGTCTTTTACCGGTATAGTCTGCCTCTCGCTTATTTTTCTTCCTTTAACGAAAAGTTTAATGAAATTCCGCCTTCCTTTGCCGGAACAGTTTAGCTTTTTGTTTATGCCTGTTACATCAGCCATCGGCGCTGTTTTATTGGGTCTAGGAATCGGTATAATAATGAAATCAGGAGGAAGTACTTGCGGGGTTGATTTGCTTGCCCGGTTATTTGAAAAAGAGAAAAGTATTAAAAAATCCAAAACAATGCGGGTTTTTGATTTTTCGGTACTTGCGATTGGGATAATAACTTTTATCGGTAAGGACTTGCTTGACCCGGTAACGCTAAAATCAACACTTTTGTATATAAGTTCAGGGCTTATATTAATTTATTTATTGCCGAAGGTTGTTGAGTTTGTTGATAACCGCATATTATCATGATAAAATTGGGTAATGATTAGCAGATATTTAAAGAAAAGCATCAACTTTATCCTGACGAGCTATATTTTTATAATAGCTGTTATTTATCCGCTTTTTATGACTTCCGGTGGATATAGTAGTATTGGTAATGATAAATATAATTTTTACCGGACAGCTACTTTAGCGATGTTAGTGTTAGTATTGATATTTGTCATTTTATTTTGGTTATGTAATAAAAAAGAGTCGCCCGGCGGCACCGCTTCTAAGATAATGCAGGTATTCCCCTTAAATGGTTTACAAAGTTTCATCTGGACTCAATGGGCGGCGATAATATTTTTAGCTATTGCTGCTGTATCATGGTTTTTTTCGTCTTATCGAACGACGGCTTGGCAGGGGGCGGCGGGCTGGTTTATCGGTTTAGAAACACTTTTATTTATGGTTTTTACCTACTTTTTAATCAGCTTTTTATGGAAGTATTACGAAAATATCTGGTTATTTTTTCTTGCCGGTTCGGGCATTACTTTTATTCTAGGTATCTTGAACCGTTTTTCATTTTATCTGTTTGAATTTGACCTGATGGCCCCGCATTTTATTTCCACGCTGGGTAACATTAATTGGGGGGCCGGATATTTTTCGGTGATGTGGCCGGTTGGGGTTGGCCTTTATTTGTTTTCCGGGAAAAGATATCAAAGATACAGCGCCGGGGTTTATACATTTATTGCAATGTCTTATGGCATTGTTCAAGGGGCGGATAGTGCGTTTCTATCGTTTGGTGCGGTGTTCTTTCTATTATTTATTATCTGTCTTGGGCAGTGGGAAAAATATGGGGCTTCATATCTTGAACTGATAATGGCCTGGTGTTTAACCTGTCAGTTTATGCGGTTAGTAAGAGTAATTTTGCCCACCCGTTTTAATTATGGCGCAGAGGGGATCGGCGGATTTCTTACCGATTCAAATTTAAGTATTTATTTGCTTTTGCTGGTGATAATCCCTTATCTTTTGACGAAAACCAAGGCTGATTTTTTCTTCCGTTTCATTAATAACCGGCTCACGAAAAAAATAGTTATTTTTGTACCGATAGTTGCAATCCTGATATTCACAATTTTGATTATCGTTAATACCATCACTCCTAACGGCATAGGCCTCACGGAAATGGCGGTTTTCACATATAATGAAAATTGGGGTAGCTCGCGGGGTGCCACTTGGAACCTTGGTGTTGAATTATTTATCCGCATGAACCCGGTTCAAAAGTTGATTGGCTTGGGGCCGGATTGTTTTTCGGAATATCTATATAGCTTCCCTGATTTAATTAGTTTAAGTAACGAGTATTTTGGTATGCAATTATTGAAGAATGCTCACAATGAGACATTGACTACATTGGTCAATGTGGGGATTTTAGGTACGCTTGCTTATTTTAGCATTTTTGTTACTTTTTTTGTCCGTTTTGTTAAACAGGGCAAGGCTAACGCGATTATGTATATTCCGGCGGTTTGTGTATTTAGTTACGTAATTCATAATATGGTGAGTTTCGGCCAGATTTTGAACCTGCCATTTATTTTTATTATTATGGGGATTGGGGAAAATAGTAAAATAACTTCCAAAGTCAGAACCTATTAGAAGAGTGTAAGGCTATGTAAATTGGGGAAAATAATGGTGATTAACATCTTGTTGTTATGGGAATACTGTGATAAAATAAGATATGTATATGATTTTTAAATAAATCATACCCTCCGCCGGATTACGTCCGTTTTGGGATGCGCATTAAAACCGCGCTGATATAATGTCTTAAATATTATTGTGTCGAATAATATATAAGCTTTTTGAATAGCTTTGTGTATATGGTTGTGTAAAGAGGATCAATATGAGAAAAGTAAAGGAGTCAGAACGTACCCGTCTTCTGAATTATTTGGCGACGGAACCGGAAATCAATATGTTCTTTATCGGCGTTATTGAGAATCATTGTCTTGACTCCGATGAAGTAGAGGTTTTTGTTGAGGAAAATCCGAAAATAGATGATTGGAACATTGTTATACTAAAGTATTACGATAACTATATTCTTTATAGCCGTGATGACAATTTCCAGCTAAAAGCAGTTGTTGATTTCCTGAAAAATGATATAGTTGACTCGGTTAATGGGAAATCAAGTATTATCCGCCGGATTGCGCCGTTTTTCCCGCGTATGAAAGTAGAAGAAAAGTCACTGCTTAGGCTCGACAATTTAACCGCTGCCGCGATTGATTATGGAAAAGTAAAAATACGCATTTTAACACCGGAAGATGCCGGTTCGATTATTGATTTGTATGCGCAAAATATTGATTACGAATCTAGTTTTGTCAGCAATAAAGAAAAATATATTGCCGAACGGCGCAGCAATCTTGAAGGCAATGGAATTGCGGTTGGTTTGATATACAAGCACAGATTGGTATCGGTCGCCGAAATTTCAACTGACAATGATTTAACCGGTTTGATTGTGGGTATTGCCACCCATCCGAAATATTATGGCCGTGGTTTTGCCACTCAGGCAATTACCGCGCTTTGTATTGAAGCTTTCCGGCAAGGCAAAAAACATATCTGTGTCTTTCATGACAATCCCAAAATTACGAGTCTTTTGAAAAACATCGGCTTTGAAGAAAAAAGCCAATATGCACTACTGCACTAGAGAGGAATAGTTTTGCTAAAAATATTTAAGCATCTAAAGGGGTTAAGTTGGCCGGTTACGGCTATTATTAGTTTGCTAATTATCCAAGCTTATTGTGAATTAGCTTTACCCCAGTATATGTCGGAGATAGTTGATATAGGAATTACTCAGCGCGGTGTCCCCGATTCAACACCATTGCTTATCAGCCAGCAAGTGGCGGCTGGTGTTGATTTCAGTAAAATCCAGCTTGATTACTTACTTAATAAAGGCAGTGTAATGCTTGCTTTTTCCGTAGCAGTAATGCTTACGGCGATAGCTGTTGCTTTTTTGTCCGCCCGGGCCGGAGCATCAATCGGCAGACAATTGAGAGATAAAGTCTTTAAAAAAATCGTTTCGTTTTCCAATGCCGAAATTGACCGTTTTTCAACCGCTTCTCTTATTACCCGCAGTACAAATGATATTCAGCAAGTACAAATGACCGCGATTATTTGCCTGCAAATGGTTTTTAAAGCTCCGATTATTGGTTTTGGCGGGGTTATCAAAGTCGCAGCTACCCAAACCGGAATGGGTTGGATTATCGGAGTAGCGCTAGGGACTATTCTGATGATTGTCATTATTCTAATGCTCGTTGCAATGCCGGTATTCAAAAAAATGCCGGTTCTTATGGATCGCCTGAATCTGGTTTCCCGTGAGATTTTGACCGGGACTAATGTAATTCGCGCTTTTGGCCGGGAAAAATATGAAGAAAAGCGCTTTGATACAGCTAGTATAGATTTGAAAAATAATCAATTGTTTGTCAGCCGGGTTATGGCTTTGATGATGCCGTTGATGATGTTTATTATGAATGGGATTACCTTGGCTATTGTATGGTTCGGGACAAGGGGCGTTGATTATGGTGATTTGATGGTCGGCGACATGATGGCCTTTATTACATATACGATGTTGATTGTGATGTCATTTTTAATGCTAACCATGATTTCGGTCATGTTGCCGCGGGCAATTGTCTCCGCGAAACGGATTGAAGAAATCCTTAAAACGGAAGCAACAATCTATGATGAGAAAAATTCTCATGATGAGAAATTGGATAAAGTAGAAGGCATTATTAGTTTTGAAGATGTTTCGTTCCGCTATCCCGGCGCTGATGAGGATGCTTTAGAAAATCTCCAATTTGCGGCCCGTCCCGGCGAAACGACTGCTATCATTGGAAGTACCGGTTGTGGTAAGTCAACCTTGCTTAATTTAATTCCGCGCTTTTATGATGTCAGTGCCGGACGGATTACTTTGGACGGCATCGATATCCGTGATATTACCCAAGCAAAACTCCGCAGTTTGATTGGTTATGTGCCTCAAAAAGGTGTCCTTTTCAGCGGTGATATCGCCTCGAACATCAAGTTCGCCGGCAACTGGATTAGCGACGGGCAAATGCGTAATGCTGCCGAAATTGCTCAAGCCAATGAGTTTATTAATGAAAAAGAAAATCATTATGAAGCGGAGATATCGCAGGGTGGTACGAATATTTCCGGCGGCCAAAGACAACGCCTTTCGATTGCCCGGGCGATAGCAAAACAACCAAAAATATTCTTGTTTGATGATAGCTTTTCGGCTCTTGATTACAAAACAGATATAGCTTTGCGCAAAGCATTAAAGCAAAAAACAAAAGACACAACAACGATAATTGTTGCCCAGCGGATTAATACGATTCTTCATGCCAATAAAATAGTTGTTCTTGACGAGGGAAAAATAGTTGGGATTGGTACGCATGAAGAACTGCTTAAAAATTGTGAGGCTTATCAGGAAATTGCAAATTCGCAGTTCTCCGAGCAAGAGTTGCGGGGGGATAAGGTTGAAAGAAAAGCACTTTCAACGCCTGAATGTAGTTCAGGTTTTGAATTTGAGTCCGCCATAGGCGGAGATGGGTGTAAAAATGAGTGAAAAAATTAAAACATCATCCCGCCCTCACCGTGCTATGGGAGGGCCAGGCCGCCACGGTATGCTTCCTGCGGAAAAGGCCAAAGACTTCAAAGGTACAATCAAAAAACTGTTTGCTTATCTTGGCAATTATAAATATGCAATGCTGGTGGTTGCGATTTTTGCTGTTGGCGGAACAGTATTTAATATTTATGGGCCGAAGGTACTTAGCCGGGCGATTACCGAGCTATTTAATGGCTATATGGCAAAAATCATGGGTAATACCGGGGGGATTAACTATTCTTTTATCGCCAATACTTTATTATTTTTACTTTTCTTGTATGTACTTAGTGCAATTCTTAATTTTGTTCAAGGTTGGATAATGGCAGGAATATCGCAAAAAATCAGCTATCGTTTCCGCCGGGAGTTATTGGAAAAAATCAACCGGATGCCGATGAAATATTTTGAAACAAACGCTGTTGGTGATATTTTGTCACGGATTACCAACGATGTTGATACAATCGGTCAAAATTTGAATCAAAGTATTATGATTTTGGTTACATCGGTGGCGACAATAATCGGTGTGTTGATTATGATGCTTAGTATCAGTCCGCTGATGACTTTGATTGCAATAGTGATTCTGCCGGTGACAGGAATTTTACTTGGATTTGTTGTTAAACATTCGCAAAAATATTTTACTGATTATCAAAAATATTTAGGCAAGTTAAATGGCCAGATTGAAGAAGTTTATAGCGGCCACAATATTATTAAGGCTTTTAACCGGGAAGCGGATACCGTTTCAGAATTTGCTGAAACAAATGATAAATTGTATGAAATGGGCTGGAAATCACAGTTTATTTCCGGATTAATGATGCCGGTTATGTTTTTCATCGGCAACCTCGGATATGTAGCAGTAGCGGTAATTGGCAGTATTTTGACGATTAATGGTGCGATTCAAATCGGTGATATTCAGGCATTTATTCAATATGTGCGCAATTTTACCCAACCAATTCAGCAGATTGCCCAGATTTCAAATATGCTGCAATCAACAGCCGCTGCCGCCGAGCGGGTATTTGAGTTCCTTGCTGAAGAAGAAGAGGGGTTGTTATTCACAGCTAATGCTGAATCACAATGTTTTCGAAATGGCGATGTTTACAAATCGCAATTAGACACAGCCAGCCAAGTGGTTTTTGAAAATGTTCATTTCGGTTACGACTCGGAAAAAACTATTATTAATGATTTTAGTTGTGATGTATCTTCCGGGCAAATGGTCGCTATCGTTGGCCCAACCGGTGCTGGAAAAACGACGATGGTGAAGTTGTTAATGCGTTTTTATGATGTTGAAAGCGGGCGGATTCTCGTAGATGGCCGTGATATCCGCGATTATGACCGCAGCGATTTGCGCCGGAATTTTGGCATGGTTTTGCAAGATACCTGGTTGTTTAAAGGGACAATCATGGAAAATATCCGTTATGGCAAACTGGAAGCAACTGACGAAGAAGTAACCGCTGCGGCGAAAGCGGCATATGCCCACCGGTTTATTAAGACTTTGCCGGAAGGTTATCAAATGGAATTAAATGAAGATGCAAGTAATGTCTCGCAAGGGCAAAAGCAGTTGTTAACGATTGCCCGGGCGATATTGGCTGATAATCCGATTTTGATTCTTGACGAGGCAACCAGCTCCGTTGATACCCGTACCGAGGCACGGATTCAAAAAGCAATGGCCAATCTGATGGCAGGGCGGACAAGTTTTGTAATTGCTCACCGGCTTTCAACGATTCGTTATGCTGACATGATTTTGGTAATGCGTGACGGTGATATCGTTGAACAAGGAAATCATGTTGAGTTGCTTAGTGCCGGTGGATTTTATGCCGAACTGTATCAATCGCAGTTTGAGCAAACGGGGTGAGAGTACCTACTAAGTTCTATTTTCGGTTTGGTGTTGTATTGTAATAAGGACATATTTATCAATGTCAAAAAAATGTGAGAGTTGCGCCGTTTGTGGCACATACGGTTTTCACGGACAGGGGTAAAAAGTAAACCTAAAGGGGGTGTTCTTTATGCAAAACAGCACCAGCAGAATCGATATTTTAGACGAATTCTTAAAACTTTCCTATTTCATAAAAATTTTATTGCCTTAATAAATTTTTAGGGTGAAGATCAACAAAATAATCATACAAAAAGCGTGCAACTATTACGACGTAAACGAAATAAATTATGATAACTCATAACTTCATACTTGAATCTGTCATGCGGTTTTGATATAATAATTACGAGGAACGATACTATCCATTGAAATATCGAAATGAGGTATTCATTTGAAAAAAGCAAGTTACAAAAAGCTATGGAAGCTACTTATTGACAAAGACATGAATAAAAAGACTCTTGCCGAAGCTGCTAAAATTAGTGTATCTACATTAGCCAAGCTAAACCGGGGTGAAACGGTGAATGTAGACGTTCTGATAAAAATATGTTCTGTTTTAGATTGCACGATGGATGATATCATGGAGTTAGTTGAGCCAGAGTAATTGATTTACAAAAACCATTTGAGAATAACCTCTCTCAACATGATGAAAGCATGGCTTTTGAAATGTTTGATGACGTCGCGGCAATAAAACCATTATCGGAGGAACTTATGAATAAGCAAAAGTTAGCATCAAAGATTTGGCAATCAGCCAACAAGATGCGTTCTAAAATCGAGGCGAACGAATATAAGGACTACATACTGGGCTTTATTTTTTATAAATTTCTATCAGACAAGGAATTAAAATTACTGAAATCTGAGGGCATGACCCCAGAAGAAATTAAAGACTTAACCGAGAGCGACACTGAGGCAGTCAATTTTGTCAAGAATAGAATCGGATATTTCATGGCATATGATGACCTTTTTTCAACATGGCTTGTAAAAGGTTCTGATTTTAACGTAGCTGATGTTCGTGATGCCTTATCTGCATTTAATCGCCACATAAGCCCAGCTCATAAAAAAGTATTCACAGGCATTTTTGACACGTTGCAAACAGGATTATCCAAACTTGGCGATACCGCCGCTTCACAAACAAAGGCGATAAGTGATCTTTTAGGGCTGATTAAAGATATACCGATGGATGGTAAGCAAGACTATGATATATTAGGCTTTGTTTATGAGTATCTTATCAGCAACTTTGCTGCTAACGCCGGAAAAAAAGCCGGCGAATTCTATACCCCTCATGAGGTATCATTGCTCATGTCAGAAATCGTTGCTGAACATTTGAAAGACCATAAGAAGATTGAGATATATGATCCGACCAGCGGTTCCGGCTCATTACTAATCAATATCGGGCGCTCGGCAGCAAAACACATTGATGATGAAAATAACATCAAATATTTTGCCCAAGAGCTGAAGGTCAACACATATAACCTTACCCGAATGAATCTTGTTATGCGTGGAATTTTGCCCGATAATATAGCAATCCGTAATGCCGATACGTTAGAGGATGACTGGCCGTATTTTGATGAAGATGACCCGCACGGCACATATGAGCCGCTTCATGTTGATGCAGTAGTGTCTAATCCTCCATACTCCCAAGCATGGGAGCCAACAAACAAAGAGGCTGATCCCCGTTATTCCGGTTTTGGGCTTGCACCTAAGACTAAGGCTGATTTTGCATTTCTGTTGCATGACCTTTATCACTTAAAGCCCGACGGCATTATGACTATCGTTCTGCCGCATGGCGTTTTGTTTCGTGGTGATGCGGAGGGAGCAGACGGTGAAGGGAAAATCCGCAAAAACCTCATTGAGAAAAATAATATAGATGTAATCATAGGTTTACCGCCCAATGTTTTCTTTGGAACAGGTATTGCTACAATTGTTATGGTATTAAAGCAGCCTCACGGCCGGCGGCAAACGGATGATGTGTTATTCATTGATGCCTCTAAGGGTTTTACAAAGGTTGGTAAGAATAACATACTCCGTGCTTCTGATATCAAGAAAATAACCGATACTGTGGCCGCCCGTGCCGATATCCCCAAATTTTCACGAAAAGTAAGCCGTGATGAAATCCGTAATAACGGCTGGAATTTAAACATCCTCCGCTATGTAGATTCTTCCGAAACTCCGATATCATGGGATTTGTACGCAACTATGTTTGGCGGCATTCCTAAGAGCGAATTAACTTCGCTTGATGCCTATTGGAAAGCATTCCCTAACTTGTGGGCTTGCTTGTTCAAAGATGACGGTTCACCGTTTGTATCGCTGATTACCGATGATATAAAGCAAGCGATAATGAGCAATGTTGATATTAAAGGATATCTAAAACAGTATACTAATGTTTTTGACGATTTTGAGAAGTATCTTATTGATGAACTACTCGGCAAGATGAACACGCTTAATATCTCGCGGCAAGAAACTCTTATCAGCGAGGATATATTTTCTCGTTTAGTTTCCGTGATGCTGATTGATAAATATAAGGCATATCAGGCTCTTAATAGTGAATGGGTTAAGACCGCCGTTGACCTTGAAATAATCCAAACCGAAGGATTTGAAGTGGTGAAAATTGTTGACCCCAACATGATCGTAAAGAAAAAAGGTGATACCGAGTACGAAGTACAAGACGGCTGGGTTGGGCGTGTTATTCCTTTTGAGTTAGTACAATCGACTATGTTAAAAACTCAAACCTACGCATTAAGGCTAAAGGAAAGTCGGGTTGCTGAAATCACTGCTATTCTTGAAGAAATCTTTGAGTCGCTGAGCGAGGAAGAAAAAGAGGATTACAAAGATGCCTTTAATGATGATGGTGAATATATCAAAAAAGGTGTTGAATTTCTCGCCAAAAAACTTAAAGCAAGCAGTAGCCATACCGAGGACAGCGTTCCGGCTAAATTGATACTGACGAGTGATTTATTTACCGAAGAAACTACATTGAAAAGAGAAATCAAAGCCGATAAGGCGACCCTGCATCAACTCACCAAGGAAACCATTGAGGGGCTTAGTGACGACGATGCCGTGAGTTTGCTTAAGCAAAAATGGGTAGACCCTATTGTGAATGCCATGAATGAATTACCCCATGAGGTTATTAGTGAGTTGGTTACTAAGCTTACCGCTTTGGCTGATAAATATGCTGTTACCTACGTTGAGGTAATGGATAAAATCAGGAAGGCGAAAAAAGAGGTAGTATACCTTGTTGATAAACTTCGCGGCAACGAGTTTGACATGAAAGGGCTGGGTGAATTGCAATCGCTTTTGCGGGGTGATAAGTATGGGCAATGAAAAAAAACATCCCGAAATACGGTTTGATGGGTTTGCTGAGTCGTGGGAGCAGCGCGGATTGACAGATGTATTATCTCCAACTGTTGGCAACAACACACTATCTCGTGCTGATTTGAATTATGATGGTGGCGAAGTTAAAAATGTCCATTATGGTGATGTTTTGATTAAGTTTGGTTCTTTCGTTGATGCACTCAATGACAAGATACCGTTTATAACGAACGGCACATTAGCCGATTATAAAAGTAATTTACTCCAAGACGGCGATATAATTTTCGCTGACACAGCAGAAGATGAAACCACCGGCAAGGTGGCAGAGATTACTAATGCAAAAGAAGCAAATATTGTGTCGGGTTTGCACACCATTGTTTACAGACCAAAGAGGAAGTTTGCTGATTGCTTTATGGGGTATTACTTGAATACACACGCATATCGGTATCAACTTTTACCACTCATGCAGGGGGCAAAGGTGCTTTCTTTGGGGCGTAGCCATTTGGCAACAACTTTCGTGCGTTATCCCTCATCATTGGATGAGCAAGCCATTATCGCCGATTTCTTCCGTAACCTTGATGATACAATTGCTCTGAAAAAGCAACAACATGAGCAGACATCAAACATAAAAAAAGCTATGCTTAGAAAAATGTTCCCTAAAAGGGAAGCAGATGTGCCAGAGATTCGGTTTCAAGGGTTTTATGGGACTTGGGAAGAGAAAATTTTGGGTGATATTTTTATTAACCATCCTTTTCGTGCTTATATAGCCGTCCCGATTTCAAATGGGAAATATATGATTATACAACAGGGTGATAATCCGATTATAGGATATGGTGACGGGAATATTTTTCTAGAATATGCAGATGTAGTATTGTTTGGCGATCACACACTTTCACTTTACAAGCCTGAAAAACCATTTCTAATTGCAACAGATGGAGTAAAAATACTAAGTGGTCTAGATCTATCAGGGCAGTTTTTATATGTGTTATTGGGAAGATATATGCCAAAAACACAAGGATATAAACGGCATTTTACGATTGTAAAAGAAGAGACTGTTATGTTGCCTCCGACTAATGAAGAGAAAAATGCAATAGGCGATTATTTCCGCAACCTCGATATTTTGATTACTGCTCAATGTGAAGAACTAGAAAAACTACAAAACATCAAGAAAGCCTGCCTTTCTAAAATGTTCGTATAGGAGTATATCCCATGAATGATTTAACAAACAGCCAAAGCACTTTTTTTGAAAACGTAGCACAAATTATCGAAAAAGCGCGGCATTATGTCGGGCGTACCGCTGATATAACCATGTGTGTAACATACTTTGAAATCGGGCGTATGATTGTCGAAGAGGAACAAGGTGGCAAAGCTCGAGCCGAATATGGTCGTGCTTTACTCCCGGAACTATCAACATTTTTGAACAGTCGTTTCCAAAAAGGATTTTCGGAAACAAACCTTAGAAACGCAAGAAAATTTTACCAAGTATATGGCGACTTAATTCAGCAGACGTTATCTGCTGAATTGGCCGATAACTCCAAAAAGCAAAAACAACAGACGATTTCTGCTGAATTTGAAAATATAGATTTTAATATCGGTCAAATAATATCTGCCAAAACACTTCCGTTTCGCTTAGGCTGGTCACAATATCAAATTCTTATGCGTATAAAAAATGAAGATGAACGCCGTTTTTATGAGTTAGAGGCTGTTAAAGGACAATGGTCTGTTGAGCAATTAAGAAGGCAATATCATAGCAGCCTTTACGAGCGCATTGCCTTATCAAGGGATAAGGATGAGGTTATGCGGCTTTCAAAAGAAGGACAGCAGATAGAAAATCCACGTGATATACTGAAAAACCCGCTTGTGCTTGAGTTTTTGGATTTATCGGAAGACACAGCATATAGTGAAACAAAATTAGAAAAGGCGATTATAAGTAAATTATCACATTTTTTACTTGAACTCGGCAAGGGATTTCTATTTGAGGCCAGGCAAAAGCGGTTTACCTATGACGAAGAGCATTTTAAGCTCGACTTGGTTTTCTATAACCGCCTACTTGATTGCTATGTGCTTTTTGATCTCAAAAAGGGCAAGCTGAAGCATCAAGATTTAGGGCAAATGCAAATGTATGTCAATTATTATGACCGACATGTAAAAACAGAAAAAGAAAACCCTACCATTGGTATTTTGTTGTGCAAAGAGAAGAACGACAATATAGTAGAAATGACCCTTCCCGCTGATGCCAATATTTATGCCTCGGAGTATAGCTTATATCTTCCCGATAAAGCTCTGCTACAAAGAAAATTAGCCGAATGGATAAAGGAGTTTGAAGATTCTCAAGAGGAAAAACAGTCCAGCGGTGATATGTCAAGTATTAAATGAATAAATTTATATATTTTTTTATCATATATCGCCGGAGACAAAAACACCCTCCTAAGCCCTAGCATTTCACGTTTTTTACACTAGGGCACAG
>Ga0131853_10009102_pt1 | contig 18132 bp, 12 predicted proteins | sample TergutLab28metaG_FD_92764 | JGI IMG/M metagenome (GOLD analysis project Ga0131853, IMG submission 92764) | Labiotermes labralis P1 segment gut microbial communities from Petit-Saut dam, French Guiana - Lab288 P1 (version 2) (version 2) | ecosystem: Host-associated > Arthropoda: Insects >... | reverse complement strand
GAGTCCTTCTTGAGAAGCTAACTGGTTTGCAGCTAGTCAAGAAATTCCCCGCATTTCACGGAACCCGAAGGTTCATTACCGCACTCACAAGCGTCCGCCACGTGTCCCTATCCTGGGCCAGCCAAATCCAGTCCATATACCCACATCCCACCTCCTGGAGATCCACCCTAATATTATTCACCCATCTACGCCTAGGTCTCACCAGTGATCTCTTTCCCTTCGGTTTCCCTACCAAGACACTATACGCCCCCCCTCTCCTCACCCATACGCGCCACATGCCCAGTCCATCTCATTCTTCTCGATTTTATCACACGCACAATATTGGGTGAGGAGTACAGATCACTTAGCTCCTCGTTATGCAGTCTTCTCCACACAGTAAATACAAGTACACATATTACCAAAACAACCACACGTGTCTGATTACAAATTCATTCTCATTTACCAGGACTGGCAGTATAAATTTGGTATTCATTTCTTCAGTATTCCCGCCGCTGTACTGATTACACTTCAGACCCAGTTCACTTTCTTACGCAAAACTCGGAGATTAATTTAAACTTACAAACACAACCGACAACTGATCGCTTCAATTCTAATTATCGCCCCAAGACATACGGGGCCTTCCATCAACCGCCGATCAAAAAATACGACCACCATCAGTCGAAGTAGTGTTTCTCTGTCGTTGTGAGGGCAGTGCTGCCAACCACTTAATAACACGCCGTGCTCAAAAGCGCATTCAATTCGCAGGCGGATCCTGAACAGTTGTAGGGTGCGTTCGCATGCGAAGGACGACTACTGGTTTTGCCATGTCCGTCAGTCTGTTCATCAGCATGTACCAAGGCCATTCCCAAGAACGAAATTTCCTGAACTTTCATATTTCGCATTTTGGTTACATGTCATCCACATATTCCGGTTTCGGTTAATATCGGACAAATGCAACAGCCACGGGACGTTTATGATCTCTCGCTATGATTGTTCTTCGTAACTGAAACAAGCCTTATACTCTGCAAGGTATGAGCCAAGGACGAAGAAACTGTAGAGGATCAAGCATCATTTATAACTGCAGCACTGTTACCTGTGAGGTACACACTGAGGCTGAAGATGGCGAGCTCCCAGCTTACAATTATTCGATGTTCACTGATTCTACATGTGTTGACCGGATACGGGGAAATCTTAACGTGTCTTTTCCTTTCTGAAAACTATTTCCGAATTTAACATCTAGGGGCAACAGCAGAGCGAAAGCGCTTAAAGTGTTCTGCTCGTCGGACACTTCCTTACTCGCTGTTACGTCACATCATTAAATTAAATTGCATAACTTTCAATTTCGTCTTAGAGTGACTTTAAACCTTTCCTTACAAAACCTTATTGCTAGATCTCTTACTTATTGTCAAACTTCCTCTACTCCTTAAACTTTCCGAATTGGAACCATGTTGACAGACTTCCTTTAAACCAAACCACTTGATTACGCATCAACGAAGTTCGTCAGATTCCACGTAAAGAACCCTGCGCGGACAGACAAACGGAATGATACATATGACGAAGCTAGCACGCGCTTTTCGCAACCTTACGACCGCGCCCCAAAATCGCAGACCTTCCATAACAGGAATCCACTACTGTACTTATTATCGAAAGCTTATCACAAAGCTGTCTGTAGTGACTGTCAAAGCACAGGACTGCTGTCAATTCCAATAAAATTTCATATATCCTTCCGTCATCGTCAACTCCACATGCGGAACATATTACTGGGGATAATATGATTATGAACTATCTGATCGGAAAATATTTCGTGTTGGGAACATATCATAGAAAATGGTCTTACTGTGGAGTGCAGTGGAGTTACAGACTTTAACGAAGCTTGCGGTTCAGATACGAGGGGAGAATTGTACAGTTTTCTCGCTTAACTCGCTACACGCATGGAAATATTTAGAATAAATAAATGAAGCCTATAATAGAGTAGGTGCAGGTAACACTGTTCGATGCATTCCCAATTCAAATGGTCTGAATGAGTGACCGGTTTCATACACAACTCTTTCAAATTTGCGTTGGTAAATGCGATTAGGAAGGTACAAAATGGAGGGACTGGACACTGAATGGGACACATCAACTTCCGGTTTATCCCAATGATCCCAACTTCAATAAACTAAAAAATAAATACCACGAAGGAAGCACAGACACTCTATTAGATGCTAATAAGGAGACTAATCAAAAAGTAAAAGAAGAAAAAATGAATAAAATAAACAACCAACTAGATGCAACAATGACGGTTTATTAATGATTTCAATCAGCTCAACATGTTTCGGGCGATAATTTCGCCTATCCTCAGCACTAGACTGTGATATACAGCTTGTGGTACAATGTACCGACGACGCTGCCGGCTGGCAGCATCGTCGGTGCATTGTACCACAAGCTGTATATCACAGTCTAGTGCTCCTGAGGATGTGCGAAATTATCGCCCGAAACATGTTGAGCTGATTGAAATCATTAATAAACCGTCATTGTTGCATCTAGTTGGTTGCTTATTTTATTGTATCAGTGATGCATGGTCACACAAACATCAAAGAGAAAAGGAAGTGTGGAATATTCATGCGCCATGTCACCATAATGGAGATCAATAGTATAAAGATAATATAACAAATCCCTTGAATACGTGGCATACAGTATGTTATGGAACGACAATAACACTGATAAATGAATACAGCTGCGGTCACGACGAAGGAGGTATGGGCAGATTAAATTCGTGAGATACTTCCTCCACACAGTCAAGAATGTTTTGTCTTTACATTTGTCAGCCGAAAAATTAAGGTTGAATACAGACTGTACAAAACTACATGTTTTAATCTGAGAGTCTACAAGTGTCCACAATTCGATCTCTCATACTAAAGGAAAAATACAGACTGAGTTAGACCAGCTTGGTGTATTCGGAAAATACTGTGTTACAGCAGCGTGGTGTATTTGGAAAATACAGACTGAGTTATTAAGCAAAAACAGACTCAGAGCAGCTTGGTGTATTCGGAGAACAAAGGCTGAGTAACACCAGCTTGGTGTACTCGGCAAGCACCGACTGAGTTTGACCAGCCTGGTGTATTCGGGAAATAGTGAGTTCGACCAGCTTAGTGTAAAAGAAAAATGACCCGTCCGAATCCCAGATGGGTCACTGGTCATCATGAATGAAGCTATTCGTGACTTTCCTCAGACCCAATTGGAAAATTACGGACGGTATAACGATAAGCCCACGGCCTTTTCTTTCCATACCCTCTCCAATTCATCATTCTTGAATCTCCCTAACATGCGATGCTACACAATCGTTAAACGAGTCACCAGTCACTGCTGTACAATAACCTACAGCAGAAAAATAAAGAGAGGAGTTGAGAAATGTGCAGAGGAGAATATTGGAAGTGGAATGAAGCAAGAGAAAGTCAGAAAAAACTGCACAGTGAAAAGTTACATAATTTACATTCCTCAACATGGGCCTGTTATCGAACTCACACACCAAGAGAATGAAACGGAAGGGCATGTACGTAATATATTATCGAACTATTACACCACGAAAATAAAATGGACAGGGCATGTATGTAATATATTAAGCACGGTAGATATAAAAATAAATACAGTTGCTGCGCGAAAACCTAAATAGAAGAGACCACCAGAAAAAACTACGGCACGGGTGCCAGGATATTAAGACCGTATCTTAAAACAGCCAGCGCAAGCTGCGAAGGAAACGTGAACTGAATTCCTCTGGTTGACGGGACGGACCAGTGGCCGGCTCTTGTGAACACGAAAAACGTTGGGCTTCCTAGAAGATGGGGGGTTCCTACGTATATGGGCGATGACCATCCTCACAAGGACTCAGATCTCTGGAGTTGCAAGCTGTTTTATAGATTTCGACAGGGGTGTGGTTTATCTTTATGCAGAAAGAGAAACTGGGCCTATAAGAGCCAAAATTAATTTCCCGCGACATTGTTTAATGTGGACGTCCAGTAACAAAATTTGATCGAAATTCATCAAATATTTTTGGAGAAGAAACAAGCAGGAACGAACACCAAAACCCATACTTCCCCAAAATACGTTCATTTTACACAGTTTATATTAAAAACGTAGACGAATGTATTTTTAACAGCAGTCTCTGCAATTTCATTTTATGTATATGTTCCAAGTAATTAGTGGGTTACTACACCCTTCAGTGTATCCACTTGTCCCTCCGTCTCTCCATACCTACCGATGCAGCTCCGGATGAGAGAATTTTATATTTACATTTGTTATTAAAATGATTCGACCAAATTGCTTTCTGATGCAAATCTGTCAACCCAAGCTACCACTTTACATAACCCGAATACATTCCTAAATATAATCATAATTCATGTCCAAAACGTTTCAGGCAAAAGCTATGGCAACCATTGGTGTGAATAATACGTACGTTTCTCGCACATGTTTGCGAGGCAAACATATATAAGGGATGGGCAAAATAATGGAAGCATTAGACAGTAAAGGAATCAAACTGTATATGTTGGCTGCACTGAAAAAATATCAGTTGTGAGTACCCTTCGTTATTGTTTTGTTTGTTTACGCTGTGTAGTGCCAGTGTCAATGCATTACATATTGTGTTTAGTAACAGTTCGTACAAAAGTACTGCAAAACGGGAGATTTGTCAAATTTTCAAAACATACGGACTGTTAGTGAGCGTTTAGCTGCAGCATCTGTAACCAAAACGGCCACATTATTACGTATATCCAAGCATCGCTTTCCGAGGTTATGACGGCAAACACATATCATGCGAAGATGTCATCAGCTAAGAGGAATGGTGGCCGAAAACCAAAACTAAGTGACAGGGATCGCCGTGCGTTGAAGAGAATTGTGTCTAAAAATCATAGAACTACTATAGTACGGGGGACAGTAGAACTCAATATTCACCTTGAAGACCCCGTTTCAACAAAAACAGTCCGACAAGAGCTTCACAAATCAAACATCCACGGTACAGCTCAATTGCTAAACCTCTGATTACTGAAATCAACGCTGATAGACGAGGAACATGGTCTGATGATCATAAAACCTGGATGTCTGATGACTGGAAATTCGTAGCATGATCAGGTGAGTCGTCGTCCACGTTGTTCCCAACATCAGGCCGGGTTTAATTTTGGAGAACGCCCAAAGAAACCTAACATTCTGAATTGTCTGGTTCCAACTATGAAATATGGCGGCAGATCTGTGATAATTTGGGCATCATCATCTTGGTATTCTGCTGGTCATACAATTACTATGAATGGTCGAATTACTGCCAGCGACTACGTGGACATTTTAGGTAACCATCCTATGGTCCAGACGCTGTTTCCTAACAATGAAGCAATTTTCCAATATGACAATTTGCCCATACACACAGCAAGAAGTGTTCGGTCTTAGCTTGAGGAGCATGCAGATGCACTTCAACATCCTCCCTGAACAGCAGAATCGCCAGCCTTAAATATCACCGAACCCCTGCAATCAGTTTTAGAGAGTAGGGTGAAAAGCAGATTCCCTCCTCCATCATTTTTCAAGCAACTAGAAGATGTAATTCATGGACAGTGATATAATATTCCACGAGAGACTATTCAGAACTTATATGAATCTCTGGCAAGAAGGATAAAAGCTGTATTACAGGCAAATGGTGGCCCAACTCCATATTAATAAAGAAATGTGTATCTCTCACAACTGTTTCCATTATTTTTTTTATCGCCTGTAGGCCTACGTGTGTGACAAATAGTGTGTGCAGGTAACAGAAAGAACGTGTGTGGTGTGAAAGACTGTAGTAAGTGTAACAGAGTACGACGTGTGCAACAAAGTGTGTGACTATGTATGATAAAATGGCATGTGAAAAAAGATTATAGCATATGAGATACACGGTGGTGCAGCAGAGAGATCGCGGCCTGTGACAAAAATACGTACTGTGGCGTGTGATAGTATACAGCGTATGAGAGAAATATTATGGCGTGAGTTGGCTGGTAAGTGTACCCGGTGTGACAGTTGAGATACAAAGAATTCGTACTTGCAATACTGCTCGTGTGCTGTGACACAAGAGTATGGCAGGTAGATGTGCATATATAAGGCAGTGTGTACATGTGTGTTCCAACACCTTCCTATGCAGGACATATCAATACACGGTACAGGGATTTGATCCTTCTGGATCGCATACTTCGATATTAGATGTTTGCATACGTGTAACTTACAACATTGTAAACTACAGCGTATCAATAAATTTTAACCACGAATATTTCAACATCATACCGCCCATAATACCCGCATATCCGTATTTGTAGCTGATATTATATGTTTCAAAGTTTTAAATGTAAAATTATATATCAATATTGCATATTTAGTTGTACTGCTGTCTACGTGATGACGGCGGTTTATGGCTGAAACATGTTGCATGGTTTGTGTTTATGGATAATTTGTGATATTATACAATGTGTGCATATGCTGGTGTATATAAATGACTACAAGCACAATGCACGGAATGCACAATATTAAACTGTAACAAAGGTGTCTGAAGACACTGATTCAAACTAGCAGTCAGCAGCAACAACCTCACAAGAAATTATGAGAATGCTTTGAAAAGATTATAAAGGAGAATAAAATGTATTTTATTTCGTCATATTTCAGTGCCTGATTTCTTTAAATAACCTTCAGGGACTCTCGCATCTTCACCTGTATGGGTGAAGGCTGGAGACAAAGATCCAGATGCCCCGCCCACATTTCAAGAGAAGATTTTCATTCTTTTTTATTTAATATTTTTTGTGAATTTTTTATAAACTATTTTTTTGATCATAACATATTGCATGGAACCACCCTCACCATTTTAGCATTGTGTTTATGGGAACATCTGTCTCAACTAGCACTGCCCGTCTCAGAACCACCTACGATGGAACTTCTGTGGATGACTACGTTAGAACTGAAAATGAATGTTTCAGACAGCATCGCATTCGGATACCGTTACAGCTAACACAGGCATACGTAGTGAAACCATAACAACATACTGAGGGCAAAATATCAACACTCTTAAATATCGCTATATCTTGTGCGCCTCTAGGTGTCAAAGGCTGAAACACAGTATTTCTCTTATTCAAAAGAATGTAAAATCACCGACACCTAAATTTCATCGGAGTGCTATTCTTCCACCTCGTTTTCGGTTTTCTAACGAATGGCTTTACATTTTGTGTCCCCAGAACAGCAAATTCGCCCTCAAAGAGTTCTAAATTACAAATATCTACATGAATGTCTATTATACAGAAAGTATGTATTATTACTGAGGCCCACAGCCCCCAAGATGTAAGTCGGAACCAAAGAGCACTGGTATTCCTCTTTCTATTCGTCAAACTACGTCAAGAAGGCAACGGCTGGGTATTTTTCTCTCTTCTAAAACATCCGACCAGCACTGGGACCCACCCAGCCTCCTATGCAATGGGTACAGGAAACTCCTTCCATGGCGGTTAAGCGGCTGGGACGTCAGGATGACCACTCACCTCCATCTAGTGCACGGCGTATATAGGGTCAGCTGCAACTTTTACAAAACCACAGCTATCCAGACGATTAACGCCACACCGCCGAGTGACGCACTGTAGGCGCTGCGTCCCAAACTAGTTAACTACGGAGTAGGTCAGCCTCGCCGCCCGGCAACCAATGCGAAGCCGCATGGCAAGTAATTGGCGAAAACGAACACAGGCACAAACCGGTTTCCTTCCCACACAAGTAATATACCAGTTTTACTAACGCCAGTGTTTTTCACATGGGTCTTATATCTCACGGCACCGTTTCCCAACACTTAGGTCCCACAAACCCCTTTCATAGTAATACACAATCTAGCGAACCTCCTACAAATGCTGTAGAGTGAGTGTCACTTTTGTGCTGTAATTTAGGAACCTGTGTCAAGTAATTACACACACACACAAATAAGGCCACAAGTTTAGCCGACATGTCACTCGTGCGTCCGAATTTTGAATCTGGAGCTTCGTGCTGGGACCCATACAGCGAAGGTCTGATCAACGCGTTAGACCGTGTGCAAAAAATAGCGGCTAAGTTTGCAAAATCATACGAACGATTCGGTCTGGGGTACCTTGGAAAGAGGGTTAGGGAAGTAATTATAAGTGAGAAGTGAAGCTTTTTGTAGCGTTGTGACGAAACGTCCAAAAGCGCGGGGGAGTGAAAAATGGGGAGTGGTGTGAAGTGAAGGGATGATCTTGGGTGAAATTTTGTGTATTATCATTGATTTATAGTTATGTAGCTGCATGTAGATCTTGTGTAGTACGTTATCTGTGTGCTGGTGCAGTGTTAGCACACTAACATCAACTAGGGAATGTATATGCAGCCACAAATACACACTGCTTGCACAAAAGATTGTAACGTCGAACAGACTGTATGGGAAAACAAAACAACGATTAAATAATAATTTAATAATTTCATAGAATTGTAATTTTAACAGCTTCAACTTGGCAAGGCACAAATGTAAAAAGTCCCTGATTATGAGGTACAAATGTCGAAACATGTAACAGTATATATTATATAAAGAGATACTGTTGTGATATTAACTGCACATTTGTTGGTTGTAATAAAAACAAAATACGAAGTGTTATTGGATAACGGTAGCTCGCCCTCCTTTCTGGCAATATTTCCCCGAATAGGCACTAAACTACGTCTTTTACAGAAGCACCCACTAAGCTTCTTGCAATGAAATTGAGTTCTGTACTCGATAACTTATACCATAGTTACATCGCGCTTCGAGGCGGTCATTTTTAATTTCAAACAAGCTAGAGACTTGCTGGTTTGAGCAGTGTGAGGCACACGAAGTCAATGACTGACAGTTTTATCACATAAACTAAGAACATAAAAGTACGCCAATAGTGGCATTTTTACGCGAACACCACGATATCATCATTGTTTTGTGTACGTGTGTGTGTATGTAGTCATTATCATCGTCGCATCATCATCATCATCATCATCATCAAGCACCTGAGGATTAAGTCCTTGGTCTGTTGCGGTCACATCTTGTGAAATGACCTTTAAGTCAGATATGTTTTCGGTTTACATTAAACAAGCAGTTTACTGAATTGGTTTTGAGGCATTATTTCCGAATGTCCTAGCCATTTCCTCTGAAGGTTTGTAAATCATTTTTAATTGAAGTCTATAAGCAAAATTATGGAGGTGGCAACAAATTAACAAACGAACAGTACCACGGGACTAAAGATGGCCAAACAGGGCTCAACAACATATCGGAACAATTAACATACTCTGCTTCCTACAGATGTGTAGAAATTCATTTCCTTTGAAAATGTCCGTCATGTCATAACTGTGACTGTGAAATACACTTAATGAAACTGCATAATCGACTAACGGCAACAAACCGCCCTAGCAGACACAACCATCGAAGCTTTTAATAATGTGCAACTCGGTCACCTTGTACAAACTTACGTAACCAGCAGGTTCCTTCGGTGGTAAGTCGGGTAATTACGATTCGGGGGTGGAGGGTGGGGGGAAAGCAGTTCGAAGCCAGGTATGGAAGAGGACCCCCTAACCTGATGTTCCCCTGTTCAGCTCAGTTTCGTTTGGCTAATTCCGACATACTAACTTACCGTTCGTACCAATGGGACTACGTATATCGTTAAGTAACACAGTTCACAAGTGACATATATATATATATATATATATATATATATTGATTATTAAGCAACATCAGGTAAAAAGAAGCATAACCGTAATAGCCTAACTTCCGAATAACCATAAATACATTCCAACAAATCGTATTAACCTTCTATTTATAAACACAGAAATGAAAGTACTGCCACCAAAACTAATACAGCAAACTGAAATTTTAACCACATTGGACTTAACCCTAACCCACAATGACGGCCACTTAAAATATCACTCCCTTCCCGCCGTACCTCGACATTAGTCACCCGACTTTAGAAACCACTCGCACTTAACGAAACGTCGTGAAGTAGCAGAAACATATTATCCTTTGTGGAAACACACCACACTCACTTATAGTATCAGGACATTATTTTATCTAAAAACCTCACACCACTCTTCACTCAAAGAGTTTCACTTGACGAGGAGTAACGCAGCGTTCGCCGCGATTCCAATTTGCCTTGAGTCAAGTCCGCGTATTTTAGTTCAATATACTGCATTTAACATTAGGTTTTCGACATTCAAACACGTGCTTGAAACGTGTCCCTTCGGTTCCCCGCCAAGCGTCACATCTAACAAACACGTTATTAACTACAAGTCTAAGTTGCATAAGCAAGCCGACGAAAAGTGACCAGCGGCGGTTGTCAGATACAACAAAGTCCCCAACAGTGAAGGAAGCGGTCAATTCGCTGGTCCCTACTTCGATACTCAGACTGGAGACCGACACCCCTGAATAATATATTAAGTAATTCTACTCAGTCCCTCCAGGAAGATGCTCCCAAACACGTCCCAGTTCACAATCCACAATTTTCCTGCAAGTCGATGCGATAAGAACTACGCAGATGACTATCCGTCATTAAAGAAATAAAACACTACACTTCAACTCCGTTTATAAACTGCGATCCGTAGGTACTGCCGGTTTAGTCCTTGGTTAAATCGACGCTTTCTCGATGGCACACTGCCGGGTGTTAATCTGGTACTGTCAATTACGCCGGTTTTAAATTAACTGACTGGAGAGCCTTGACCGCCTGCAGAGCCTCGAAGAAAAAATCCCCTAAATTCTCCTGCAGTATACCTGACACATAAGAGCGAGATTCGAACCCCAAGCATTTCAAATGTGAATGAGAATTTAAAACCTCAAGATATCTGGTCTGAATGTAGCAACACACAACTGCTAACTTAGGTACAAACACCTCGTCAACCTTGGCGTTCGAAATTGCCTTAAATTAACCTGCGTGAGTACTGACCTTGCGAGTTTCGAAACGGAGACATTCCAAATACGAATTAATTATCAGTTATGAACATTACACTGCGATATATGGTCTGATTATAGCAACATTTACATACAAATTCCACGTCAGCCTTGGCGTTCATGAGTACCTTAAAATAAAAAGTTTGAAACTGACCTTGTAATTCAAGGAAATGGGACCTACCTTACGTAATGTGACAAGAGCCGTACACACTGTGTTAAGTAATATTTAATCTGTAAATAATTATTATGACACCCATAAGAACATTCACTAAACCAATTACACGACACCTAAAAGATTTATCTTGCGGTATGTTGACGATAAATAATGATTAATAGGAGCTAAACATGTTGAATGTGGTATGGAGACACATCCTATACACATCCGGAAATTCTGTATAAAATATAGTTCACCTACAGGCCAGCAAACATGGTAAATGCGCGAAACGCTGAGGTTATGTCTGATAAATTTAATGTAATCTGATATTGTACTGATGGATGCCATGTTCAGAAGCGGGTAAGTGTATTATATAATTAGTGGGATCTAGTCTCTCAGTATGCAGTTGAATAAAACTGACGGTAAGTATTATAATTAGATCCTGTTTCCCAGTGGTCTATTTTTGAAACATTAACTTTGACGTGGCCACTCGTAATCTTGAACTGTGACAACTAATCGTGCTTTGTCATAGGTATATGTAAAAGAATAACACAGATACTCCATCGCCACAACCAACTTTCAACTCAGTTTACTAAGGGGCAAGCTTGGCAGCAAAGGGCCAGTTTTGAAACCAGCACTAACACATTTACACAATTATACAAATAAAACAAAAACATACAAAACATGTTATGAGTGCTGATTCACCCTACCAAAATACTCATTCTGAATGTAAAAATACACACAACACATAAATGCCGTCCGTAGTTCAGATCGTTGGCAACAATGCCCTGGACAGGGCAAAGCCTCGTGATAAAAAGTGAAATGGATGGACTAACCGTGTCCGCGGAGCTGGTCGACTTGTAACCTTAAATTCTACGTTTATGTCTCTAGACCTAACCGGTTCAGGCAATGTCTCAATAAATAAAAACCCGATGCGAAGTCTTCAAACGAAAACCAGTGTTACTTCTGCTGTTATTACGCACACATCATACTAATGGTGAATAATTACGAAGCACCTGAACATGAATGAATACTGTTCCTGTAAGCGACCATGGCAACTCGATGGGTAAAAGGCTTATTACTCCATACGACTGCGCACGCTAGGCGATGTTACATAACCCTTCCACTCCGGTCTTCTTATGTCAGGACCCGTATGTATATTTACAAGGTAACGTAGCCTGCAATTTGCATTCCGTAAAAAGTTTTAAACTGAGAGATGGCGGCGCACACAGCTTCCACAGATCTGAACAGCAAACAAATCCAAACAAGAACTGCATGTTCAGATAAGCTCGTAACTTGAAAAGGGTACACAATACTGTATCTTTACAGATGATGATGATGATAGGCCTAATGAACACAAATTACACGATGCCCCAGAATGAGGTCATAATTTAAACTAGCGAACTTGGTGTGTGTATCGCTGAACTGTGCGGGGCTGTCTCGTACGATGGACCCGGCTGGCCATATTCCATCTTCCCTATCACGTGAACGTTTAACTCAGATCTTACGACAGCGCGCGGATCGGAAAATGCATAAGAATAACGAGATAAAACGCCACGCATTCTTCACCCTGGTAAGGGGTGGCACGGTCATCCTCACGAGCTGGCTGCTTTAGTCCAATGGAAAGAACCACCGATGTGCACTGGAAAGGACGCTGGTTAGCACCCAGAGGCGGTGTGGACACTGCGGCGAAGACAGACATCTAACCTTACACGGTACAAAACGCCGGCTATCCACCCTGTAGCCCGATTAACCTAAAAGGTCCTGCTGTCCAAACTTTACATGGACGGCCTATGGAAAACTACAAAAGAAGAAACTGTCACGGCACCTGTCTTGGACCTGCGACTTAACCACTCGACCTAGAAGCTGTAAGCGTAAAGGATAATAGGGAGACAGTAAATCGTGCTAATGGCGACAATGTCCCAGTACCCACAAAACATGATTTATCGGGGACGTTAATATCGAGTACTAACAACTATGTTCACATTCTTGGTAAGTAAACATAAGTAGTTCCAACTCCATATACTGTCACTGTGTAAATACAAACCGTGAAAATAATACACCTCTCTGATAAGCCTCACAGTCCCGGCTTGTAGCTGAACAACTACATACAAACCCACTCGACCTAACAACGCAGAAACGATGCGCGGGGTGGTCAGAACAGTAACAAACAATTTAATAAATCTCGGATTTCAATAAGTGCCATCGTACGAGCATCAAAACATTTGCAAACACAGTAGCCGCTGAGACTGAGGCACTTATCACATCGCGAAGTGCATTTCTCTTATCACAAGTCTGCAGAAATTACGGCGATGTCCTGCTGTTGCTGCCACGGTTTCACTCAGTCTAGACCCCGTGGAGACCGAAGAAAAACAGATCGCACAACAGCGAACTATGCTCCTAAAAAGTGCGTAATTACAAGCACTTAAACCCCAGTATCTTGTAACCTTGCTTTTTAGGCGAACATTATAGAATGCCGCGTTCAAATTGGGTACCACTCCTGCATCGTATTGGGAACGTCTTGAGTTCAAAACTTGGTAGGAAAGGGCTTTCCCCATGCAGATTTTCGCGTAGTTCTCCAATATCTCCAGACAAATGTTATTTAGTATATCTAATTGGCTATGACCACTTCTTCCCACCGCCTTTCTTTTTCACTATTCCCTAACCCTCCGAAAGTTTACATCAGTCAACATTATATTAAAAATAATTCAGCTCCTACCTCACAGACTTTCCTCGGTTACCTGTCGTTATTTTACAACTTAAACCAAAGTAAATTACTCAGGAGCGTAAATATCATGCAAGGAGAAAAGAGAAGCCGTGCAGAGGAATATCCACTCTTTTGGAATTACTGTAAACACATACATGGGCTACAACTTCTTCCTTTCAGCTCAGAACAGTTTTATCTGCCAGCGTCTTAAAAAAGCATCTGAAGGCTCAAAAGCACGGAACTCAACGTAGTCCGTTTTCTTTGCATGAATACAAAACTTGGTCTATTCCTCTCAAGAAACAACACTGATTCCGGGTACATGGGACAGCGCAAAGAGAGAAAAAAACTTAAGGACTAGCTTCATAATAGCCTTATCATTATCATCATCATCATCATCATGGAGCACACGATCAGCGGGGCAAATGAACGCATGGGGGTGATATCAAAATGCACATGCAGCTCTCCAGCTTTCTCACAACACAAATATTCAGCTACTGAAAAAACGTGTCTGTATCGCTGTTTATTTACGAGTAAATACGCTCAAAAGAACAAGTTATGCAGTGCCGTCCAATATGATAATAGCGATTATTAATTACAATGATTATGGAATCAAGTGAACGTGCCCCACTTTGCTCCGTTCTAGCACTCTTTTAAGACAGCAAGGAAGCCACGAAAATGTCCAACCGGAACAGCCGGTCCAAGAAGCCAGATGTGAACTCCGTTAACACGAAAATGGAATACTATCCATTACACTCGGACGATGGACGAAATTCATAAGCAGTCAAACGATTTCTTAAATGGTTACACAAAACTGGCCACAAAAATAAAACACACACATACCAGAGTAGGAACACAGCCCATCGGTACCAAGGACACATATCTTGGTATCCAGAGACACAATATCTTACTTCAACTGAAATGGTTTTTCAACAACCTGCTACTCAAACACAAACACCCCACAAACAAATCAACACTAATACTAAAGTAGCAAAAGTGGTAATGTTTTCATCATCTAACATCACGGCGCATTCACTGTCTAGGACGTAACAGGAAGTCTCACCGAATTCGAAAAATCAGTTTTTCCGTTCATGTTTTCTCGCGCTGGACTATGACGACATGACATCACATCTCTTCCTTAAACCGGCAGTGAAAGCAACCCACTGCTGACTCGTCCAAACGAAATGTTACGGGAGTTAGTAACATACCACATTAAAGATCACCAACGCCTTCCTTGTTAAAGAAACCGCTTGCAAAGGTTTCTAACTCTCAAAAACACTGTAATCACTACTCACTTCTTCTTATGCAGTGAAAACCATATGCTGCAAGAACATCTAATGCTACCTTTGCATAGCTATTAAGTCAGTAAGCACTCACATACAAAAATTATAAAACACTTCAACAAGCCCAAAAAATTAAAGAAAATCTCAAGAAAATATATGTTTGACTGTGAGTGAAAACGCCAAACACAGGCATTTCGAAAGCCTCCGTTTTCACAAAACTTCAGTTTTCATAAATGAGATCATGCTTCTTCAGTGCAAAGGTAACTTATCTATTTTTGCTTCTTCACTTGCAACTAAATCTACAACACAAGGTTGATGATAAGATTATAGAGGCTTGTTTCGAAAGATCGCTGCATACTGGTCAAGCACATAATTGTAGTATCGATGGGCCTGGCCTGCATGATCACGCTATGCGAAGCAACGCTGTTGCCATGCGAGCAGCTAGTAATTTTCCTATAACGTCGGACAAGCCATACGCAATACATACACTGCAAATTGCATGTATTCGGTACAATGAAATGTTCGGCACTGCGGCCCTCTTACTGACACTGTATAACCGAAAATGGCGAAGCACGAGTGCATATTACATATATTACAGACAGCAAGTAACCAACGCCCGATCTGTGTGGCCAAAACGTTGAAGGTTGAATATCTTGTAGAGACAGAATTTTGAGAACTCTGCTTCCTAAGGATTTCGCGGATAAGGGGGTGGCCTAATATAAGTACCATTCCTGCAACTGCCTAGTGAAAGTTGGAGTGGTATGAAAACCTGCTAGTCAGGATAGTCGGCATCACCGTTCGAATTCGAAACTGGCAAATTAAAGTCGAATGCAAGTTCAGAGTTACCGCTCCGCTAATCTGCTCGGTGGCTCGCTGCTTCGAGTCCCATTTAGGGCAAAGACGTGTTTCTACTGTCAACTACACTTTCTCTGTGTCAACGCTTCTCACTCAGTTTCGTAAACACACGAAACCAGTTAGAATAACTGAAAGGTGTTCAAATGGACCTCCAGGGAAGTTCGGAAAGGCAGATATCTCTTGTATACATTTCCTGTTCAGAACGGTCGGACATACGGAGAAGCTTTACCACCGCTAATTTTCAACTGCGCTTTAAAATACAGCAAGAAGGTCCAAGCAAACCACAATTGACTGAAACGCCAAGGCAGAACAAATTTTCCAAACGCCTAAAATCCACCTCAAAATTCTGTGCCAGAAGGGAAACATGAAGCAAGATCCACAATGAGGACACGCAAACATTAAACGTCATTGTACAAAACTCAGTCGCCCATGCGACCTGGTGCCCAGGATTTCTGAATTCTTGGTCTAGGCTGCTTATGTTACTTTACTGCCGAAAACATATATGTTACAAAGAACACAGGAAAACTTTAGTAGTTACTAGATCTGCATTTGTCTAGAAGTAAATACGGCGAGAACTGAGGATATGTTCATGTCTCGTACACATAATGCAAGACAAAATCACAGTATAAATAATCAGCCTTTAAAATGTGGCGATGTTCAAGTACTTGGGAACAATGCTAACAACTCAAAACTGCATGCCTACAGAAATTGAGACCAAATTAAAATTTAGGAATTGCAAGCTACCTTTGGGTCCAGAATTTTTTGTCTTCCAATCTGAAAAGCAAAAATGTAGAGACTAAAAATGTACAACTGCAGTTTTTCCTCTTGTTTACATGCGTGTGAAACGTGCTAACTCACACTAAGGGAAGAACACAGTCTGAGGGTGTTTGAGAGTTACGTGCTGGGAGAGATATTTGGACCTGTGAAGGAGCAGTTAAAAGGGGACTGGAGGAGACTGAACAATGAGAAGCATCATGATTTGTACTCCTCACCAATTAGCATAGTGGTGATCAAAACAAGAAGAGATTGAAAGGGCGTGTGACACGTATATGGGAAAGGTGTGCATAGGGTTGCGGTGAAGAAATCAGGGGAACGAAAGCATTTGGAAACCCAGAGGTAGATGGGAGGATATATTAAAATGGAACCTAAAGAAGTAAGGCGGAATAGTGTGGACTGGATTAATCACGATGAGAACAGGGATCAGTGTGAATATGGCAAAAAATTATCAGGTTCCTGAAAATTACAAGAACATCTGGAATAAGGTACTATCACCTTTTCAACAAGGACTCTGCTCCATGCAGTTATTTTAGCTTCGTTTAGTTTAGTATTGTATTGTTTAGTCAGCTGCGTAAACGCGGCGACTACGTCTGATGGGCAGATCCCCCACTCCTTTAAATGATTCCTCGGACATAAATGTCTACATCAGTGATTACAAAACAATGAATTAGCAGGAAGCCACACACCAAATGCAACTATACACTACAAACATAAATGTCTCTACTAGGTGGACTAAAATGGAATTTCGTTGACATTTACTTCAGTGTATACTACCAACACAGAATTTCATGTTCTGTTATTAAATACTTACTTCCTTCACCTCCCACTTCTCCTGACTGTCTTTCTTCCCTTTATGTATTTCTCCGTTTTTGCTTACTCTTCTCATTCTTTCTACACCTCGTGTACAGAAAAAGTAACTCTCCTATTTCGTGTCTCCTGCAGCAGACCTTAAAAAGAAACGCCCCAAAAAATTACAGCGTTTACTCAGTATTCTTCCCTATATACGTACAGAAGTAGCCGCATTGACCAAACCACGTACAAGCACTGCGAAACTTGTGGGGTGTCATTCTAATCCTCATTCCCAGTCTTCTTTAACTGCACGACGATACTAACTGGAAAGTATTTCCCCTTCATGGCTTTTGCTACCACAAGCCTACAAGGTGCAATTAACAAAGAAAGCAAATATATTCTTCCAACTTATTTCTAATATATGTAGAACAGAGAAAATATAAAAAAAGTGTAGTCGGAAAACAAAGGAAGTGACGGTGTAGTGGATGACCGCGAAAGCCTACGTACCTTATATAACATCCCTGCCTCGTAAGAATACTCACACGCCGATTTCCACGGTTATGACAGAGTGGGGGGGGGGGGGGGGTTGGTGAATAAGATCCCGCCTTTTTGAGGCTGGGGTTATGGTTATACGGCATTCTTATCCCCCTGTGTCCTTGGTTATGACAAGGTT
>Ga0131853_10009101_pt1 | contig 18132 bp, 16 predicted proteins | sample TergutLab28metaG_FD_92764 | JGI IMG/M metagenome (GOLD analysis project Ga0131853, IMG submission 92764) | Labiotermes labralis P1 segment gut microbial communities from Petit-Saut dam, French Guiana - Lab288 P1 (version 2) (version 2) | ecosystem: Host-associated > Arthropoda: Insects >... | reverse complement strand
TTTGAGCTGTCCTGTTAGGATGTTAATGATTGTCGTTTTCCCCGAGCCGGACGGACCGAGCAGACCGAAGATTTCGCCTGGCTTCGCCTCAAAGCTGACATCAGCTAGGACGGTTTGTTCTTTGAAACGTTTTACGATATTGGTCATTTGAATCATACTGTTATCTCCTCAAGTGGGTCATGACCCAGTTTTTTAAAATAAGCCTCTAAAGCGGACTCGATAAATGGTATTGCAAGGGCTTGTCTTTTTTGGAAGGCCTCATCTTTTACCATTTTTCCCATTTCCATTAGCTGGGGCAACTGGCTCACATCGCCGCCTGTAAACTCTGTGATGAAAGCCCAGAACTCCTTGGCAAATGCCAAGCCGCGATCACTCTCCGGGGACACGCCTTTTTGGAGCAGTGAGGTCGCTTCGTCAAATAGACGATTCATTGTGTTTGCCATGCGCATGGGGCTTTCCCGGTCATCTCCAAAGCGCGCTTGGACATACTCCATGGTTTTTTCATCGAAATATTTGAGATAATGATAATACTCATTTTTCCGCTGTAAGCTTACGATGATATCGGCATATTTTTTGAAATCAACGTGCTGCATTTGCAAGGTCTCCGCTTGCAGCTTTTCAATATTATCCAATACCTCAGATAAGGCCGCGATCTGTTTTCTGACACTCTCTGCCTGCATGGAAAGCGCCTCGGCAACTTCCACCGGGGTTTTAAAAGAAGGAAGCCGAATTTTGATGTCGTCTAATGAAAACCCCAGATACTTCATGGCTAAGATTTGGTACAGGCTAACGATATCTTGATCTGTATAAAGCCTACGCCCGCCCTCGCTCTCGGCGGAGGGGTGTAAAATACCCTCTTTGTCGTAATATTGTAAGGTGCGAACCGTGGTGTTCATCTTTTTTGCAACTTCGCCCACAGTCATGTATCCCTCTGGAATTGCTCTGTGTTTACTCATGTGCCTTCCTCCTTCTAAAACCGATTGTAACGTATGACCCTACGTCACAAACAAGACTTTTTTATTAGAGTTTCATTAGAATGTACAAGGCAATAAAATTAATTCGGCTATTCATCCTTTTGGAGTGAATAGCCGAGTTGGTTTTATTTCTTATTGAATACCACCAATTTACTTGCGAAGTAATTGAGGATGACCACAACAACAGATGTGGCGATTTTCGACCAAATAGGGTCATAGAACAAGAGATCAACTAAAACGATCAGCAGAACCGTATCAATCACATAGGTTAGCAGTCTACTGGATAAGAACTTGAAAAACTCTATGACAATCTGTTTGGTTGTAAATGTTAAGGCTTTAAACACCCAGATCTTATTTGTTACGTACGCAAATATAATCGCCAGAAAGTGGGAGAGGGTATTGGAAACAAAGACACTCAGACCAAGGTGTATGAACAGGGAGTATGTGCCGAAGCCCACAATGGTTGTGAATACGCCGAAGATCACATAGACGATGACTTCACGGACTAAGGCTTTTTGGAGGAGACGTTCAATGAACTGTTTCATGGGTTTCCTTTTCTTTGATGATATAAATGGGACGACCCTTTGTTTCCAGATAAGTCTTTGCGATATACTGCCCTAAAATTCCCGTACAGAAAAGCTGTGTGCCGCTTACAAATAAGATGATGCATATCGTCGATGCCCAGCCCTGTACCGGGTCACCGAAAATCAGCCAGCGTACCACGATGAAGATTGAGCCCAATATGGCGAAGAGGAAGAATAGTATGCCCATAAAAGAGGAGATGGCCAGGGGTTTTACGGAAAAGCCCACAATGCCGTCTAGGGAGTACATGAACAATTGCCAAAAGCTCCACTTTGTCTCGCCTGCAATGCGGGGTACATTCTCAAAAGGAATCCACTTCGTCGAAAACCCGACCCAGCTAAAGAGCCCCTTGGAGAAACGGTTGTATTCCTTGAGGGAGATGATGGCATCTACCATCTGCCGTGTCATGAGCCGATAGTCAGTTGCGCCGTCTACCATTTCGGTTTCGGAGATTCTGTTAATCAGACGGTAAAACCGCTTGGAAAAGAAAGAGCGGATTTTTGGCTCTCCCGCCCGATTGACGCGCCTTGTTGCCACACAATCAAAGCCCTCTTCCACGATCCCTTTATACATATCGGGCAGCAACTCCGGCGGGTGTTGTAGGTCAGCGTCTATCACTGCCACAAAGTCACCTGTGGAGGCTTCCAGACCTGCAAGCAATGCGGCCTCTTTGCCGAAATTGCGGGAAAAGGAAAGGTACTTCACTTGCGGATATTTTTCCGGTAAAGCACGGAGTACGCCCAATGTACCATCTTTCGAGCCGTCGTCAACGAAGATTAGCTCAAATGTGACCGCCGGCATGGTGGCGGCGACTTCCAGCATCCGCTCTAAAAAGAGGGGGATGCTTTCTTCTTCGTTATAGCAGGGTACAATAATGCTAATTTTTTTCAAATCATGATCCATGGCACATGATCCTCTCTCAAATGACTTCATTGGAGCACGCTTTTCTGCTCATTAGTATAGCATGAAGCCTGTCTGAATGCAACGCCGCTTGACTGCATCGCTTGAATTTGCACGGCACAAATGATATGATGGGACAAGTCGTCATACAGCTGATGAAAAGTGGAGGTAGACTGTGTTGAAGTCTAACAAGTTGATCGGCAGATTAAGAGATGCCGGACCGGAACGGTTTATTTTAGATCGCATCAAGGCGATTCCCGCCGAACTCAAAATTACATTCTTCTCTGTGATTGTCCTTGCAGCTTTGGTACACGGGTTTGGCTTTTTCAATAAGTTTGTCAATGAGGATTCCCTCTTCCACATCGGGCATAGCTCACTGGCCTATCTATATCAATCCGGCAGATGGATGCTTGTCACCCTCCAATTCATTCGCGGCTTTTATGCAATCCCGTGGATTATCGGTGTATTTGCAGTTTTGTATATGGCCTTGGCCGTGATGTTGCTTGTCTCCATACTTGAGATCAAAAACAAACTGCACTGCATCATCATTGCGGCTTTGATCGTAGCATTTCCTGCTTGGGCGAACCAGTTTATGTATGACTTCATGGCGGACGCATACCCTGCCTCCATGTTTCTCGCAGTCCTGGCGATTTATTTGACGAAAAAATATAAATTCGGGTTTGTGGCCGGTGCATTTTGTCTCATGCTCTCTCTGGCGCTGTATCAATCATTTCTGGCCTTTGCCATTGGATTAGCCCTCATGGCAATGATCCGCTTTATCTTGGAAACACCGGGAAAGCCGAAAGCCATTTTGCTTTATGGCAGCAAGTTTTTGCTCTGCGGTGTTTTGGGGTTGGTTTTGTACTTTGTCAGCGTCAGCGTCTCGCTTCTCATCACAGGTGGGGCATTATGGGACTATCAGGGCTTAGATACCTTGGGAATCCTGTCCATCGGCGACCTGCCGCGCTTGCTGATTGATGCCTATGACATCTTCCTGCAAGGCTTCCGTTCTACGGGCGGGGACGTGGTAAGCAGGCTCTATGTCTCAAGCGGACTTGCTGTTCTGTATGGGATCGTGTTTCTTCTGATGGCGTATCTCTTCATTAGACTTGTGATTGCCCACCGTGTACATAGGCACATCCCGGCTGTATTGATTCTTCTAGCTTGCTTGTTCCTCCTGCCCCTCGGGCTAAACATCACAGCAGTGACAGCGCCGACGGCGGAATTTCACACCTTAATGACAAACCCCTTTGTCCTCGCCGTGGTGCTGCTTTTTGTCTTCTTAGATATCGACCGAAAACGAAAGCAAGCTGAAGAGAAAAAACCGGGATTCAGTCTGGCGCTCATCGGGCTCTGTGTTACCATTTTGATTTCCGGGAACTATATGCGTCAAACCAGCGCATTTTACTTTGTCCAGCACATGCAATATGAAAGCACATCTGCCTTTTACAACCGCCTACTGATGCGTATTGAGAGCACAGAGGGATACGAGCCGGGTATGCCTGTGGCCATCATCGGCGAAGCGCCGTTCCCCTATATCGGAGACGCGGAAACCCTTGCCGCAGAACGTTGGCAGATTGTCGGCTTTAGCGGTATGCGCCCTGCTGTTGGGCTTGGAGAATGGAATAAAAGTGTGAGTTTTATAGAGAATTTCTTGGGTGCTCGTATTGTGGCAGCCAGTCAAGAACAAGTCCGACAGATTATAGAGAGCGAAGCCTTTGCAGACATGCCGCTCTATCCGCGTTATGGGTCGGTTGCTGTGGTAGATGGTGTGCTGGTTGTGAAGTTGAATGAGGTAGTAGAATAAGGCGTACAGGATAGCACAAGCGAAAATCAAAAAGACAGTCGAGGGAGGCAATACCCTTGACTGTCTTTTCGGTTTTCTAATATCCAAGCGCTTCATTTACTATAATTACTTTTATTCTATCTTTTACAAACTGACCTGTGATTAGTACAAAGTCATTGCAAATCCTCTGTTTGTGGTTACAATCCACGCATTTTCCGAGTTTCGTGCAGGGCGTTTCTTTTTTGAGGCGCTTTGCATCCAGCGGGGCGGCAATTTGCCTTGTCCGCTCAATGGCCAGATCGGCGTTTGCAACAATTTTATTTGTTCCGACTACAACGATGACTTGTTCCGGGCCATAGATGATAGGAGCGACACGGCTTCCGTTCCCGTCAATATTAAACAATTTTCCGTCCATTGTGACGGCGCTTGTCCCTGTGATAAATGTGTGGGCAGAGAAATTTTTCAGATATAAGGCGCGCTTCTCTGCCGAGGACAGCCCGGGCTTGAACTTATCATGGAACACATAATTCCCGGTTCTAAGGAAATCAAATACACCTGTCTGCTCCAGTGTAACAGAGTCCCCGCATCCAATAACACATCCGGCCGGCAGTAAACTTTGAAGCAGGGCTATCAGCTCGTCCTGATTTTCTACAAAGTACCCTGCCATATTATTTTTTTGTAAGCTGTCTATCGTAGTTTGGATTGTTGTATTCATAACTTCACCTATACCTTAACTAAGCGGGGCGATAATATTCAACTAATTTAAAGTAGCTCCATCTGTGATACAGTGCCAGCAACTCAGCCGTCCCCGCAAAGGGGGTGCGGGAGAAGTTGCCGTCCTTGTCCATATAAAAGCCATCCATGTTGGCGGAATTGATGACTGGTGCAATACTGCGTAAGTCCACGATAAAGGAGTAAAAAGGCACTAACTCGTGGAAACCCAAGAGCTCAAACAGCATGGGGGTCAGATGGAATACGCTGTAGGGGATATCATGGCGGATGTCTGCCTGTCCGGCGTTTTCCAGGATATCCGTCTGCTCCAACGCCGCTGTGTTTGCCCAGATGAAATAGGGGATTCTGTGCATGGCAAAGAAGACTTCATATGGGTCGCTTGCTTCTAAAATCGCAGCATTGCGATATAGTTGCGGATTATGGTCTGAGAAATACACCAAAACAAAGGGCTCGTCCAAGGACTCTAAATACGCGGTGAGCCTTGCCATTTGGAGGTCTTGGTCTAAGAGACCCTCCAAGTAGTTGTGGAGGATATCAAGCTCGTCTTCCGTGAGGTCAACATCAATGGTAAACTCCAACTCCCGCCATTCGGGGAAGAACCTGCCCCGATACGGGCTGTGATTTTGGATGGTGATCAAATATTGGAACAGGGGTTCATTGTAGTTTGCCAGATGCTGTTCAATTTGTTCCAACAAGACATCAAAGGTGGCCTCTTCAGAGATAAAGTCCCCGCGGCCTTGTGTTGTGAGATCAAAGCTTGTCTCCATGCTCAGAAATTCGTGGAAGCCAAAATGCCGGTATACATTATAACGGTTATAGAACCAAGAGTTACCGGGATGTATCGCTTGGGCAAAATATCCGAGTTCACGTAACTGCCAAGCGACGGAATCCCTGCCGGAACGAATATATTGAGATGGTGCGGAGACCGGCAAGTCGGCAAGGGAAATGCCGGTTAGGACAGATAATTCCGGGCGGATTGTACCAGCACCGAATGTGTCAACGATCAAATGCCCGCTGACAACGGATTCCGCTGTAATCCGCTGAAAGTTTTCCAAGGGGTAAATGCCGTTTAAAAACTCAATGGGCGCGTGGAGCGGGATATCTGAAAATGCCTCCCCTTGAATGATGATAATATGTGGTTTTATAGTGTCCTCCGGCAGTGCAGGCGTAGGCTCGCGCTCTAGGGCGAGGATCTCATTGCGATCATAGTTCGGCGGGGTTGGGATAGACAGAAAGCGCATGTCGTGGATAAAGTGGTAGACAAAGCCGCGATGTGCGTAGTTATTTGCAGGCAGATAGCCGCCGCCGTGGAAGGAAGCGTATATCTGGGGGGAAGAATAAACCGTCTGATAGGCAAACACGCTGGACACCAAAACGAGGATGATGCCGGCGATTTGTACATAGATGGAAAGCACCGTCCGCTTCCATTTTTTGAAGCAAAAGACAATGAAGAGTATTGCCAGTATGATACCGCCGACAGCTAAGAGCACATCACGCAGGGCGTAATCTTCCACCAAAGCTAAGACTTCCCGTACTAAGACGAGATCAGACGGCAAAAAGGGGTCATTACGCACGAGAATTTTTACCCGATTGATGTAGGCAAGCAAGAGGAAGATTACACTTGTGGTTGTTGCGGCGAAGATGGCGTGTTTGCTGATTAGGAAGAGGAGGAGCATCATCATGAAAATTGGTGCGAAATTTAAGAAGAATAGGAGCGGACGCTCCCAGGACTGCTCAAAGTAGGCTCTGAGCCCATAGGTAGAGATGCCCATTGCGCCGATGGTGAACCACAGGAGGAACGAGACAAAGCCCATGAGGATAAAGGATTGCCACAGCTTGAGTTGCCATTTTTTTTGGAAGAATGTTTGTATTTTTGTCATGTTGTGTTCCTTTTGTGCTTAGTATAAAGCAAAATGCAAACCTCATCCACATGGATGAGGTTCGCATTTGTTTTAGTCTGGCGGAGGGTAAGAGATTCGAACTCTTGTGGGCTTGCACCCTAACGGTTTTCAAGACCGCCCCGTTATGACCACTTCGGTAACCCTCCGTGTGCAAATAGTACTGTACCACATGTGAGCCAAACTGTCAACGGGCTTTGCGGGTCACGTTCTAGTTTAGTTGAAGATACTTGTGTTTTCCCCGCCGTAGGCGGGGGAAACACATATAAGCAACTATTTTAGGACATGACCGGCTTTGCGAGACCTCTTGAAAAGGGCGTGATTTTGCGCTATACTAAGAGGAAGAATATAGTTGAAAAGGAGTGGCAAACATGAAAAAAATAATCATAGCGGAACATGCGCCGGCGGCAATTGGGCCTTATTCACACGCGGTACAGGTGGGGAATATGGTATATACCTCCGGGCAGGTTGCGCTTGATCCGGCGACAGGCAAGAAAATAGAGGGCAACATCGAAGCGGAGACACGGCAGGTTTTGGTGAACCTGAAAGCTGTCTTAAACGCGGCGGGCGCTGAATTTGCGAATGTTGTGAAGACAACGGTTTTCCTAACAGATTTGGCCGATTTTGCCCTCGTCAACGGTGTTTACGCAGAGGCATTCCCGGAAAATCCACCGGCGCGTTCTTGCATTCAAGTTGCGGCGCTTCCGGCAGGTGCGCGGGTGGAAATTGAGGCGGTTGCAATCGTTTCATAAAAGGCTTGCATTTTTTCTGAACTCGTGTTAAAATATTCTGCACGCTACCATTCAATTGGTAGCAATTCCGCACCGCCGGAAGTCCGGCGCTAAGCATTTTCTGAAAGAAAATCTTAATACCGACGGAGTTTTGCTTCGTCGAGGAGATCGAATAGAAAGGGCCCCTGAAGGGCTTGCCCTTTGGGAACGAGGTGAACATAGACATGAAACAAGGCATTCATCCAAAGTACCACCAGACTAATATCCGTTGCGCTTGCGGCGAGGTAATTGAGACGGGTAGTACCCACGAGAACATCAAGATCGAAATTTGTTCCAAATGCCATCCGTTCTACACCGGCAAGCAAAAGCTAGTCGATACCAGTGGTCGTGTGGACAAGTTCAACAAGAAATTTGGCATATAAGCTCGGTATATCAGAAGACGATAGCCCGCGCCGTTTTGGTGCGGGCTATTTTGCTCTCCAATCGGATAAGACAGGTTATGCGGAAATATACTAGATGATATGGAGGTGGCAACATGAAAAAAATTGAACTTTCCCAAGCAGGTACAATCGGCGATGTAATCCGGCGGATCGACAAAGAGTGGTTTCTGCTCACAGCGGGTACAAAAGAGAAATGCAATACCATGACCGCCAGTTGGGGCGGTGTTGGTGTGCTCTGGCATAAGCCCATGGCGACCATCTATGTACGCCCGGAGCGGTATACCTATGAATTTGTAGAAGGGTCAGACCATTTCTCCCTCTCGTTTTTTGCGCCGGAATATCAAAAGGCGTTGGCCTTTTGCGGCAAAGAGAGCGGCAGAGATGTAGACAAAATTGCCCATTGCGGTTTTACCGTAGCCGAGGGACAAACGGGCGGTGTGTATCTTGCAGAGGCGGATTTGGTGCTCGTCTGCAAGAAGCGCTATCGTGCACCCCTTGAACTGGCAAACATGATAGACACAGACCCCGCCCCTTACTATGGCGGCGGACACGGCGGTGTCCATGTGATGTACATGGGTGAGATTGTGGAGGTTTACATGAAAGACTGATTTTTGTAGGGGCGAACTGTGTTCGCCCGCATCTCTTGCTGTTGTGGGGGCGGGCGAACGTAGTTCGCCCCTACAGGGGCAGGGTTTTGCGTAGGGAACGATAGAAATCGTCCCGCCGAATCACGGGCGGGCTGACCCCGCCCCTACAACCGAGGATGATAGTCCAAGAACGAAAGAGAGCTGATTACTATTTTAGAAAAACAAAAAGCCTTAGAACGTGCTGTATTAGCGGGACTTTCCGCCAACAGCATGGCGCGTGACCAGCGGAGCACAGATGAAAGCATGGAAGAATTAGACGCCTTACTGGAAACTGCGGGCGGCGAAGCCTGCGGTGTGGTAATGCAGAACTTAGATAAGCCGAATCCCCGTACCTTTTTTGGGAGCGGGAAAGTGCAGGAGATCAAAGAGGTCATCGAAGCGGAAAAGTGCGATCTGGTTGCTGTGGACAATGAACTATCCCCCTCCCAGATGCGCGCTTTGTCAGAAGAACTGGGTGTCCGGGTGATTGACCGCTCGGGTCTTATCATGGACATCTTCGCCCAGCGCGCCCAGACCCGGGAGGGTAAGCTTCAAGTGGAGCTGGCACAGTACAAATACCTGCTCCCCCGCCTCACGGGTATGTGGAAGCACTTGACATCTCAAACCGGCACATCCGCTCCAATCGGGACACGCGGGCCGGGTGAGACACAGCTTGAATCGGACAGACGGCATATCCGCCGGAAGCTCACGAAGCTGGAAGAAGAGCTGGAGCAAGTGCGCCGCATCCGGGGCACACAGAGACGGCAGCGGGAGAAAAACGCTGTCCCAGTTGTTGCCTTGGTGGGCTATACAAACGCGGGCAAGAGCACCCTGCTCAATACACTGACAGGGGCAGATATCCAAACCGGCGATCGCTTGTTTGATACCTTGGATACCACTACGCGCCGGCTTAAGCTGGACGAAGTGGGCGAGATTTTACTCTCAGATACGGTTGGATTTATCCAACGCCTGCCCCACCATTTGGTAGAGGCCTTCAAGGCGACCTTGGAGGAGCTTTGCTACGCGGATTTACTGCTCCACGTCATTGACGTGTCCAATCCTACGTGGGAAGATCAGCGGGCAGTGGTAAACAAGCTGATTATCGAACTAGGTGCGGAGGAAACGCCGCGGCTTGAGGTGTTCAACAAGAGCGACGTCTACACCGGGGAGCATTTACCCCGGGGGGAAGACATATTACGTGTCTCCGCCAAAACCGGCGAGGGGACGGATGCACTCATCAGCCGTATTGCGGAGATCCTGCTCCGTTCCAGCAAGCGGGTGACCCTACGCATCCCCTACGCAGACGCGCGGATCATTGATCACATTTACCGAGATGGGGAAGTGACAGCGCGGCGGGATCTGGAGGATGGCATTGAACTGGATGTCACCATCCCGGAGAAGCTATACGGACAATTAGAGCGTTACGTTTCGAGGTGACGGGGTGAAAGAGTATCTAATCCCGGCGGGTTATGGTGAGAGTGAGCTCATCGAAAAACGCTCCCGCTTTATTGGGCGTGTGTGGCAGGTGACAACAGAGGATGAGGCTCTGGCGCACCTCAATGCTATGCGTGCAAATCACAGGGACGCGAACCATAATGTGTATGCCTACATCATCCGTGAGACAGGCGTGATCCGCTATTCCGATGACGGCGAACCATCCGGGACAGCGGGACAGCCGGTGCTCAATGTGTTCTCGAAAGAGGAGGTCACAAACGTCCTCTGTGTGGTTACCCGGTATTTCGGCGGCACATTGCTTGGCGCGGGCGGCTTAGTCCGCGCCTATGGGCAGTCGGCGAAGCTTGCCTTGGATGCGGCGGGCATCAGTGCCGTCCGCATGTGGCAGGAAATTTTGCTTGGGTGCAGTTATGCCCAGTATGAACGCCTTAGCAAGATTGCAGGCGATCAAGGCGCTGTGATTGAAGCCACCGACTTTGGCGCGGATGTGGCGCTCAGTCTCCTTGTGCCGATTGCAGAAGCAGACGCGTTTTGCGCCCATATGGCGGACGTTTCGGCAGGGACAGCCATGATTGAGATGCTTGGTCAAAGAGAAGTTCCCGTGCGAATTCGATAAAGTTTCGCAAAAAAGAGGGATTTTGTTGATTGGCGGCGTATATAGTATGTAGGGTGTGATGTGCTCTGTGTAGTGTATAGCATTTATATTCTGTAGGGGCAAAACACCCGCCGCCTGCGGGCGGCACCCTCTTTACGAAAGAGGGTCGGGCTATTGGTCGGGTGTTGCGCTTCTGCACAGTTCTTGCGCTTATGATTTTAATTTCTTGTGATACAGCAATTTCATCGCGTCTCTATCTCTTACCCTCTTTCGTAAAGAGGGTGCCGCCCGCAGGCGGCGGGTGTTTTGCTTTTGCACAGCTAATTTATATTAGGTGAAGAATAGCGTTTGCCGTAGGCGCATTCGTAGGACAACGGCGTGGGAGACCTATAGATTCAGATTGGAGAGATACATACATGCAACAACAATATACCTGCCAATTTTGCGGTGCACAAGGCATAGACCATACAGTTTGTGGCTGTGCCATGCGGCAAGCACAGGCGACTGTACCACCAAGCCAATATGGGCAGTCCCAATGCCAGCAAACCCAATATCAACAACCCTACACGTCTTACCCGCCTGTCCATGTGAAAGCGAAAAGGCCGCCCGGGATCATTATGATCAAAGTAGCGAGTATTATCAATATTGCGCTTGCCGGCTTCGGTGCAGTGGCAACAGCTCCGTCCCATGCCGGTGTTCCTGCTGCACAAGTCATTGAATTTGTGGTATTAGCGCTCATTTTGGGTATGAGTATTGCGAGTTTGGTCATGGCGAAAGACAAATCGAAAGCCGGCCTAATTCTTGCCTTCGGCATTGCCAGCTTAGTGCTGGTGACTGTTTCTATGGCAGTGATTCCGGAAGAACCTCTTTTCATTCTATTTAGTGCCCAGGGTATACTCCATATTGTGGGTGCGTTGAAGCGGAAAAGTGCGCAAATATAAAACAAATCATCGTGTACCTGTCAGTGGCATATTTGACGATACGGGAGGTACGGTCTATGACCCTACGCCAACAGCGCGAACAACTGGAACTACAAATGCTATCACCCTTTGCGGTATTCTCAGCGGACACCCGCGGACGTGAACGTCCCGAAGCAGAGTGCCAAATCCGCACGGCATTCCAGCGGGACGTGGATCGCATTCTCTATTCCAAAGCCTTTCGGCGGCTCAAACATAAGACGCAAGTATTCCTCCACCCAGAGGGAGACCATTACCGCACACGGCTGACACATACCCTTGAAGTGGCACGCATCGGGCGCACTATTGCCCGAGCCTTGCGCTTAAACGAAGACTTGACAGAGGCGATTGCTCTAGGGCATGATCTGGGTCACACCCCATTCGGCCACGCGGGGGAGCGGGCCTTGGATGCCCTCTTTGATGGTGGATTTCGCCACTATGACCAGAGTTTGCGGGTTGTAGAACGTCTGGAAAAAGGCGGGCAGGGATTGAACCTTTGCTACGAGACACGGCTTGGCATCAAGCACCACTCTCGCGGCGGGGAAAATGATCCGCTGGAAGCCCAAATCGTGCGCATTGCCGACCGTATCGCCTACATCAACCACGATGCAGACGATGCCATCCGTGCCGGGGTGTTGACGGAAGAGATGATCCCGCTGGAAGTCCGGCAGACGCTGGGTGTAGGACTGGGGAATCGGATTAACACAATTGCGATGGATATGATTGCCCAATCTACCGATCAGCCGGCAATTCAGATGAGCACATCCGTCCAAACAGCGGTGGACGCGTTCCGCACGTTTATGTTTGAGGCGGTTTATACGAACGAGACCGTCAAAGGTGAGGAAGTGAAAGTGGCGGGGATTTTGAACAGTCTGTACGACTACTACATAAAAAACCCCGATAAGCTCCCGGCAGACTATCAACTCATTCGCGAGGAAGAGGGGCTTACCCGTGCCGTTTGTGACTATATCTCCGGCATGACGGATCAATATGCGCTCAATATGTACACGAAGCTGTTTATTCCTGTGACCTGGTAGCAGTGTGTAAAATGGCAGATTTTGGATAAGCTAGTACAATCTGAGAGAAAAGGGGCATGGTGGAGAGATGAGCAAATACAAAAGAAGTATCAGTGTTTTATTGGCAGTTCTTATGGTGTTTGGGGTACTAACTGTTGGCGCGCTTGCTGCGGAGGCAGAATCGCTCCCCTTTACGGATGTGGCAAGCGGGGATTGGTTCTTTGGGGCGGTTCAATATGTGTATCAGCAAGGCATTATGACGGGGATAGACGAGACAACCTTTGCGCCGAATGCACCCCTTACCCGCGCTATGGTGGTAGCGACTTTGTTTCGTATTTATCATGGCAGATCGGCGGATGCTGGTGATTGGCGGAGTAGCTCGTTCACGGATGTACATAGCGACCAGTGGTTTGCGCCCTATGTTGCTTGGGCGCATTGGTACTGGATTGTAGAGGGTCTAGGCGACGGGCGGTTTGCGCCGGATGACTATGTGGACAGACAGCAGTTTGCGGTTATGCTCTACCGTTATGCTGATCGGATGACAGACAGAGATACATCTGTCATACAAGGATGGCAGTGGAATCATTTCACGGATCGCGATCAAATTGCGAGCTGGGCAGTTGCGGGGCTTGTGTGGGTGAACTATCACAACATCATCACAGGTAGAACGCCTACAACCATAGTGCCGGGTGGCACGGTAATACGTGCGGAAGCGGCGACAATGTTGATGCGGCTTATTGAGGGTGCAGAGACGTTGTATCATCAAGCGGCAGAGGATTTGTTGATTCAGCTTCCGACACTCTTTAGCCTTGGACGAGAGCGGAATGATGGGGAGTTGTATAACTTTGATGGTACAAACTGGTTTGACCAATATGGAAATAGCATAGAACCGCCAGCGTTTTTGATCCACTATCTCATTCCAATTAATTATAGTATGTATGCCTTGTGCCAAGATGAGCCGCCAACTATATTCGTCTTATTTGGTTCTCTTAATTCCTGCGAAAGGATGATGGTTGTATACCGCTTTATTGATGGAGAATATCAAAAAACAACGAGCGGTACTTTGGTAGTTTATCAGCTTTTCCGAGATAGTGCCGGACGTGTGATTCTGCATTATAATAGTCGTTTCTATGGCTACCATGACTACTATTATCTCACGTTTAGCGGCACGGAAATGATCTTAGACCCCATCATTACGAATGAAAGCTGGGAAGATGAAAGTGGAAGTTGGCATAGCTACTTCCGCAACCATATCACAGGAGAACGCTTGCCCTTTGAAAATGCAACCGAAGAGACAGGCTGGTTCTGTGAAGCATGGGAGAGACACCACGCGAGTACACCCGCGTTCATCTTTGGGATGCCAAATGAAACATTGACTCCCATTCATCCGTTGACCGACTTGCAAGATAGCATAAATGCGTCCGTTAGAGCAAGATTAGGTTTAGAATAGATAGTTCACCCAAATGACCTGGTAGCAGTGTGTAAAATGGCAGATTTTGGATAAGCTAGTACAATCTGAGAGAAAAGGGGCATAGTGGAGAGATGAGCAAATACAAAAGAAGTATCAGTGTTTTATTGGCAGTCCTCATGTTATTGGGGACATTCACCGTTGGTGCGCTTGCCGTGGAGGAGGAATCCTTGCCCTTTACGGATGTGGCAAGCGGGGATTGGTTCTTTGGGGCTGTCGGGTATGTGTACGATCATGGCATTATGACGGGGATAGACGCAGAGACCTTTGCACCCCATGCACCTCTTACCCGCGCTATGGTGGTCGCGACATTGTTCCGTATTTATCATGGCAGACCGGCGGATGCTGACGATTCACGGAGTAGTCCATTCAATGATGTACATAGCGAACAATGGTTTGCACCCTATGTTGCGTGGGCGTATGATAACTGGATTGTAGAGGGGATAAGCCCGGATCAATTTGCGCCGATGGCTTATGTGGACAGACAGCAGTTTGCGGTTATGCTCTACCGTTATGCTTGGCGAACAGACAGGGATGCGGATATTGTGCAAGGGTGGCAATGGAGTCATTTTACAGATCGGGATCAAATTGCAAATTGGGCGATAGGAGGACTTCAGTGGGCAAATCATCACGGCATTATCACTGGAAGGACATTTGAGACCATCGTGCCAGATGGTACGGTAACACGTGCGGAAGCGGCAACGATGCTCAAGAGATTTACTATTCCGCCCATCGGTTTGGAGGGTGCATGGACGGGTTTGTACGCTATGTATGGAGATGACACAACCAAGCATCCGTGGGGATTTCCCCCATTTGCGTTTCATGTAGATGGAACAGAAGCTTTTCTCTACCATAGCTGGAATGGTCCGAAATTGTTACAGCGGGTTGGGACATATCAGTTTAGTGTGGCATGGCCACCGCTAGGAATTGAAGGATTTCTCGTCTATCACCCGGAAAATGAACTTTTGCAATATACATTTTTTGACCCACATGAAAAAATGTATTGGCATCACTTTTTTGTAAGAACCACATGGATATGGGTAAGTTTTGAAGTGCAGCTTGCAACAGATGAAGTGTTAAGTCAGTTTGATTCTTTTTATGAATTTGTCGAATCCGATGACCCAGAGCTTCCACGAATCGTAATTACAACAAGTCAACCGATTTGGAATATTGAATTTAGCGCCGGTAATTTTGGAGAACAAAGTACAATATTTCATTTTATAGAAGAACTCACTCCTGAGACACCTCTAGTTATCACAGGTATGGACTGGGGGGCAACAGAGCGTCGAGGGTTATTGTTTAGAGACGCGAATGGTTGGCTTCAGTCTGGACACATGTTCCAAAATTATGATGGTTCGTTTTGGATGTCGGTCGGGGGATAATACACACCCCCACAGAAAGGAGACACCCCATGGCATTCTCAGACGCATTCCTAGAAGAACTCGCCGCCCGCAACGACATCGTAGATGTGGTTTCCAGCTATGTCAATCTGACGAAGAAAAGCGGCAACAATCAGTTTGGGCTCTGTCCCTTTCATTCGGAGAAGTCGCCCAGTTTCTCCGTCTCCGCCGACAAACAGATGTATTACTGTTTCGGCTGCCACAAAGGCGGCGGCGTGATTAACTTCGTCATGGAGATCGAAGCGCTACCATTTCCAGACGCCGTCCACTTCCTAGCCCGGCGGGCGGGGATCACAGTGCCGGACGAGGGCTCGTATGACGAAGCCATCAAACGGCGGGAGCGGCTTTTGACCGTCAATCGAGAAGCGGCACGGTTCTTTCGAGGACTACTGGCCGACCCCTTGGGGGAGACGGCGGTTTCCTACATCAATCGCCGGGGGATTTCCCGGGAGATGGTGAAAAACTTTGGCCTTGGCGCAGCGCCCGATGGCTGGACACACTTGACCGACCATCTGGTCAAGCGGGGCTACACGCAAGAAGAACTCGTCCTAGCGGGACTTGCCAGACGCAGCAATAAAGGCGGCGGCGTGTACGATGCCTTTCGCAATCGGCTCATGTTCCCGGTGATTGACATTCGCGGTAATGTACTGGCCTTCTCCGGGCGGATTTTAGACGATGGCGAGCCCAAGTATTTAAACTCCTCCGACACGCCGGTATTCAATAAGAGCCGGAACTTATATGGCATCCATCTGGCAAAAAAGAGCCGTGCGCCGTATTTTCTCTTGGTTGAGGGGAATATTGACGTTGTGGCCTTACATCAAGCGGGCTTTGACAGTGCCCTAGCGCCGTTGGGCACGGCATTCACAACAGAGCAAGCCCTCCTCATGCACCGCTATAAGCAAGAAGCCGTCATCGCCTTTGACGCGGACAACGCGGGACAGCGGGCGACGGATAAAGCCAGCGGGATATTAGAAAAAGCCGGCATCCGCGTCCGTGTACTCCGCATCCCCGACGGCAAAGACCCGGACGACTTCATCAAACAACACGGGACAGACGCCTTCCAAACCCTCTTAGACCAGCGAGAGACCCATGTGGAGTATCGCTTACTTTCCCTCCGGCAAAGCTATGACCTAGAGCGCGACCCGGAACGGGTGGCCTATTTGCAAGAGGCGGAGAAGCTGCTTGCTACCTTAGAGAGCGAAGTCGAAGTTGAAGTCTACGGCCGCCGTGTGGCGGAACAGACGGGGGTTAGTATAGAGAGTATCAAAAGCGGTGTGGCGAAAAAGCGAGAACAAAACCGCAGGCAGGCAAAAAAACGCATGGAGCGGGACGTGACACGTCCCACCCAGTCTGTACAGCCCAAGACAAGGTCGCTTCGTTTTGACAATGCGTATTCGGCAGTGGCGGAACAGGGCATCATCCGGCTCATGCTACAAGAACCGACCCTGTTTGCTGCGGACTTACCCATAGCACCCGAAGATTTTTCATCCCCCTTTCTGGGGCGCGCCTATGAGATCATCCTTGGGCGGATTCGGGAACATAAAGACAACACACCAACGACCCTAGCGCCCCTTTTCAGCGCCGAGGAGATGGGACAGCTCATGCACCTGTTCTCCCAGCCGGAAAATCTGGCGGACGCCAAGCGGAGTTTGGAGGACTACATAAAGAAGATCCAGACAGAAAAGCTCAAAAGTGATCCCGTAGGGAATTTACTAGAGATATACGCCAAATACAGAAATACGAAGGGTGTGGAGGAGAAAGATGGATAAGAAGAAAAAGACAAAACCAGAGGTCATAGAAGAAGAGGTAAGCCCGGAAGTACAGGCGGCCAACGAACAGGCCGCCAATGAGGAAAAGTTGCGGGAACTCATCGAACGGGGCAAGCAGGCGGGTAAGCTCTCGTCTAAGGAGCTTCTGGATGTGCTGGAAGAGATGAGCCTAGAGCCGGATCAATTGGACAAGTTCTATGATACTTTAGAAAACTTGGGCATTGAAACCACAGGGGAAGACTACCTTGCCACCTTGGAAGAAGACGAGCAAAACCCCGCAGTAGAAGAACTCAAAGAGTTAGAACTCGTAGAGGAAGAAGTCGTTGACCCGGAGAGTTTGGTGGATAACTTCTCCACAGACGACCCGGTGCGGATGTATCTCAAAGAGATTGGGAAAGTGTCTCTCCTCACGGCAGACGAAGAGATCGAACTCGCAAAACGCATGGGCGAGGGAGACGAAGAAGCTAGACGGCGCATGGCGGAAGCCAACTTGCGTCTGGTTGTATCTATCGCCAAACGCTATGTAGGGCGCGGCATGATGTTCCTGGACTTGATTCAGGAGGGGAATCTTGGCCTCATCAAAGCGGTTGAGAAGTTTGACTATACCAAGGGCTATAAGTTCTCCACCTATGCCACTTGGTGGATTCGCCAAGCCATCACCCGCGCCATCGCCGACCAAGCCCGGACGATCCGGATTCCGGTGCACATGGTGGAGACCATCAACAAGGTTATCCGCGTGTCCCGCCAGCTTTTGCAAGAACTGGGACATGACCCGAGCCCGGAAGAGATTGCGGAAGAGATGAA
>Ga0131853_10009100_pt1 | contig 18132 bp, 16 predicted proteins | sample TergutLab28metaG_FD_92764 | JGI IMG/M metagenome (GOLD analysis project Ga0131853, IMG submission 92764) | Labiotermes labralis P1 segment gut microbial communities from Petit-Saut dam, French Guiana - Lab288 P1 (version 2) (version 2) | ecosystem: Host-associated > Arthropoda: Insects >... | reverse complement strand
CTGAGTTCGGCAGTTTGGTTCATTTTCGGCAGTTCGAACTGCCGAAAATGAACCAAACTGCCGAACCCAGCGAGCAGGTATACGAGCAGGTATACGAGCAGGGGAGAGGAAGGGGGAGGGGAGCAGAATAAGAACTCTCGGCATGCTTCTCCAAGTTATCCACAAGGTAAAAACGGGATGTGGGGAAGTGTGGCAGTGTCGATACATGTTGACTGACACTGGAGTTTTGATAGCCCGCGAGTGTGACCGAACTGATCTCAGGCGCGCCCGTCTCCGGGGGGAGGTGCGACGACTGCGTCGCGGTGGGTACCTCGTCAGTGATGGGGCAGTTGATGGGCCTGAGTATCGCTCGGATGAGATCGCCAAAATCATGTCGGTGCATCGCCAGCTCGACGCTGACCACTATTTCTCCCATGCGACGGCGGCGTTGATCTGGGGGTTGCGTCGCTGGCGGCCTCCAGACACATTGCACCTGATTCAGCACTACCGTCCCTCTGCGCAGGCTGCCAAGGATTTGACCCGACACTTTGTGACACTAAACGATGCCGATCTGGATGTGCGGCACGGGCTGCCTGTGACAAGTCTGGTGCGTACCGTTGTTGATTGTGCGCTCACAATGCACCCTCTCGAGGGGCTGGTAATCGCAGATCATGCGGTGGCGCTCGGACTCGATTTGGCTGTGGCCTTGCAACATCTTGATCGACGAGGCGCTGTGCGGGGTAGAAGCCAGGCCAGGCGGGTATTGGAGTGGGCCGACCCTGGGGCGGAGTCGCAGTGGGAGTCGTGGCTGCGCTACATATTGCTTCGCGTCGGGTTCCCGAGGCCGGAGACGCAGTATGTTGTAGAGACGAGGTTGGGGCCGTATCGGGTGGATTTTGCCTGGCCTGAATTTGGGTTGTTGGTTGAGTTCGACGGACAGGTCAAATATCGCGATGGCGGTTTGGGCGTAGGGTACGACGCTGACGTTGCGCGGATTTGTGAAAAACGGCGGCAGAACGCCATCGAGGAAGTGACAGGTCGATCACTGCTACGTGTGATGGCAATGGACCATCCCGATGAAGTAGTTGCTCGTCTGGCTGCGAGGCTTCCCGAGCCGGTGGCGAAGTCTCTGCATGTAGTTTCGGGCCTAGCGGCAGTTCCATCCATCCGCGCGTCTAACCGCTGAGTTCGGCAGTTTGGTTCATTTTCGGCAGTTCGAACTACCGAAAATGAACCAAACTGCCGAACTCAGCGCGGGCAGGGGTGGGATGGGGTGGGCGGGTATGGGGTGGGGAGGGGGAGGGGTTAGGTGCTGAGGGAGGCGATGTGGGTGGCGGTTTTGGTGGCGTCGGGGAGGAGGTTCGCGGCGAGGGCTTCGGTTAGGGAGGGGGCGGCCTCGTCCTTGGCCGAGAGCAGCGGGGTGATGGGGTTTCCGGCGCGATCCGTTTTCGGCCAGGTGATGGCCAGGGTCGGGTCGAGGGGGTGGATGCCGTGTTCGCCGGTGGGGTTGTAGCCCGTCGAGCAGAGGTACATCACCGTTGAGTCGTCTTCTAGGGCCATAAAGGCATGGCCCAGGCCCTCCGGCAGATAGACGGCGCGACGGTCCGCATCGTCGAGCAGCACCGCATCCCAGGTGCCGAACGTTGGAGAACCAACCCGCAGGTCAACGATCACATCCCAGATGGCTCCCCGCAGGCAGGTGATGTACTTGGCCTGGCCGGGCGGCACGTCGGCAAAGTGGATGCCGCGGGTGGCGCCCGCCGCCGACACTGAGCAGTTCGCTTGTTGTAGATCGAAGGCGTGCCCGACGTGTTCGGCAAAAACCGCAGCCTTGAACGCCTCCAGGAACACCCCGCGCGAATCGCCAAACTGCCTGGGGGTGATTTCATAAGCGCCGGGCACGGCCAGCTCGCGGTACTGCATTGAGGCTCCTAAGGGACTGGATCCTGCAAACTGCTTCGCTTGCGCAGGATAACGAGTGAGGTGGGTGGTCTGGGTAGCTCTAGGATTCTAGGCATGAACCTCGCATCTAACCAGAAAATCGGTGGTAAGTGGCTTGTGGTCGGCTCCTACGGGATGCTCGGACAGGACATGGTGGCTGCCGCGCGCGCCGCCGGGGCCGAAGTAGACGGCGTAGATCGCGATACCTTCGACATTACTGATTTTGAGGCTTGCCTGGCTGGAGTGCGCGGATATGACGTGGTGGTGAACTGCGCCGCCTGGACGGCCGTCGATGCGGCAGAGGATGAGGAGGCGGCGGCCTTCGCTGTCAACGCCACCGGGCCGCAGAACCTGGGCCTGGCGGCAGCAGCGGCGGGTGCCTGGTTGGTGCATATTTCCACGGACTATGTTTTCGCCGGGGATGGTACGGAGCCGTATGCGGAAGACGCGCCGATGGCCCCGGCCGGGGCGTATGGCCGCACAAAGGCCGCCGGGGAGTGGGCCGTGCGGGCCAACTGCGCTGACCACTACATCGTGCGTACCGCCTGGCTGTACGGGGCGGGCGGGCCATGCTTCCCCAAAACAATGGCCCGGTTGGGCGCGGAGCGCGACGTGTTGACGGTGGTGGACGACCAGCAAGGGCAGCCCACCTGGACGCGAGACCTGGCTGATTTGATTGTGCGGCTCGTGGCCGCCGGAGCGCCAGCGGGCACGTATCACGGCACATCGCAGGGAGCGGTCACCTGGAATGGGTTTGCGAAGGAGATCATGACATCGGCCAAGCTTCCGACGCGAGTGGACCCGGTAAGCAGCGCGACCTTCGCCGCCAAGGCGCCCCGCCCCGCCTACTCGGTGCTAGGCCACGAGGCGCTGCGGGCCGCGGAAGTGGCTCCCATCGGCGACTGGGCCGCGCGGTGGGCAGCGGCAGCGGCCGACGTGTTGGCCGCCTAACTTTCTCACGACATCAGCAGTAATGCGCACAGATTGCCCGTGAAAGCACGCAAAATGGTGACATGTCGGTCACGATCTTGTTCAGGATCGGCCAAGCGATTCACGAGGGACATGTAACTGCGCGTATTCTTCAGGGGATTTTCACTAGCCGGACACATCCGTGTGCGGTCGAACTCATATCGTCAGGAGCATTAACCCATGAAGCGAACATTGTTCCGCTCCGCAGGGGTGGCCGTGGCCACCGTTGCGCTGATCGCGAGCGGGCTGGCCCCCTCCGCCCATGCCGATGAGACGCATCACGTCGAGTTGGTTCCAGTTGAGATGTCAATCGAACGTTATGTTGTCGGCGGTATCGTCGACTTCGTGTTTGAAGACGCCATCGTCGAACTCGCCGGGCCGAGCGGCTTCCTGCCGAGCGCTGGCCTTGACCCTCTCCGCGCCCGAAATTTCCGCGATGTGCCGACGAGTCACCAGTTCCACCGGGAGATTCAGTGGCTAGCTAACCAGGGCATCTCCATGGGCTGGGTGATGGGTGCTGGTAACTACCAGTTCCGCCCTGGTGCCAACGTCGAACGACAGGCCATGGCGGCGTTCCTGTACCGTGGTATCGACGGCAGTGGACAATTTGGTGCGCCTAGCCGTAATACCTTTAACGACATTCCGCGTACCGATCAGATGTTCCGATACATCGAGTGGCTGACTCACAACAACATCACGGGTGGTTGGCCAGACAATACCTTCCGGGCCGCGCAGCCAGTTGAGCGACAGGCCATGGCGGCGTTCTTGTACCGCGGCGCCTGTGAACCTGTTTTCCGCCAGCCAGATCCGCGGCGGGCGACTAGAGATGAACCCAGCCCGTTCATAAGCGCAACGTTTAATGACGTTCGCGTCACCGACCGATTCGCTCCTGAAATTGAATGGCTGGCCTCTACCAACATCACCACTGGTTGGACGGTGGGCAACCGAGTTGAGTTCCGCCCAGGTGCATCCGTTGAACGTCAGGCTATGGCGGCTTTCCTGTTCCGCGCGAACAGTCAGGGACTGCTTGATCCGCCCGCCCACTGTATTCGCAACGCTCCAAATCTGCCCAACGGCGGCAGTGGTGGCATTCTTACCGTACTCAACCAAATCAACCACCAACGAGTCGCTGCTGGTCGTTCAGTCCTTCAGGCGGATGCCGCCGTATCGCGCATTGCGCAAGATCACGCACGAGCAATGCACAACGCCAATGCGGTATCGCTCATCCCGAATAACAGGCTACCGGCCGTTTCTTCTGGATGGCAATTCGGTAACGCGCATGCTTGGCAGGAGTGCACCGGCTTCTTTGGCACGAACTGTACCCTTGTCCCCAATAGTGGCAACGCTGGACAGTTGGTGGGCTATTCATGGCGGAATGAGAATTGGAACGTCACTGCAACTCACGCTGGTGTTGGTGTGTACTGCGGTCGTAATGGCTGCTTCAGTTCTGTAGTTCTCTTCACTCCCTGATTTCGGATCTGAATAAGTTTGCGGCCCGATTGCATCGGCAATCGGGCCGCTGGCTTAACCGCAGAGTGACTCATTGGGCGCCAGGTGGCACTGGTTGTGGGGTGCCATATCGCATCGAGCGGTGGGGTGCGTCATGATGGGCGCTGGGTCGTGTTTGCGGACTTGAGCTTGGAGGGTGGTAGGCGGATGTTTCGGAAGCGTTCGTTGCGAGTGGGTGGTGTTGCCGTCTTGGCGCTTGCCTTGGTGGTGGGGGCGATCCTGCCTGCCTCGGCTGCGCCAAGCGATCCGGGGCGTTGGCCGCTCACGGGGGAGCGCAGCGGCCAGGTGGTGCGGCGCCCGGCCCTGGCTATCAAGGTCGACAATGCCTCCAGCGCCCGCCCGCAGGTTGGGTTGGAGTACGCAGACCTCGTCTGGGAGCAGCTCACCGAGGCGGGAATGACCCGCTTTGTGGCCGTCTACCATTCGCGAATCCCCGACGCGGTGCTGCCTGTCCGCTCCGCTCGCCCGGTGGATATCTCCATTGTCCGTCCCCTCAACGGCGTATTCGCCGCCTCCGGCGCCCAACCGCGCTTCCTCGACATGATTCGCGACGCGGGCATCCAGGGCTTGTATAACGACCGCGGCCATCCCGGATTCTTCCGCACCCCCTACCGCGTCCTCCCCAACAACGTCGTCGGCCAACCGCACGTTCTGCTTTCCCAGGCCCGCGCGGGCCTCTCGGCGCCACCGCCAGCGCAGTTCCGTCACGCCACCGCTGCCGGACGTGGCACCGCGTCGCTGCACGGTCGGCGTGCCCCGCAAATCGAGGCGCGTATGTCGCCCATCCAACGCACCGTCTGGGATTGGGACGCCGAAAGCCGCACCTACCTGCGCTCCAACGGCACCCGCCCCTCGTACTCCTATACCGAGGTGCGGCACGCCGCCGCCAACGTGGTGGTACTCGACGTCGAGGTGGTCGAACAGTTCGAGCTGCCCACTACCGTGCTCGATCGCCGCTGGGGGCCGGCCACCGTGGCCAGCGGCGGCCGCCAAATAACGGGCATCTGGTACAAGCCATCCGTCACCGAACCGATCCGGCTGATCGGCCCCGGCGGCGGTGACATCCTGCTCGAACCCGGTGCCACCTGGGTCAACCTACGTCCCCGAGACCCCAATCAGCCCACCCAGCACTTCCGCGACGTCCCGGCGAGCGACCAGTTTACGAACTACATTCACTGGCTGGCCGACCAGGGCATCTCCACCGGGTGGCCTGATATGACCTTCCGGCCGAGCGAGCCAGTCGAACGGCAGGCGATGGCCGCGTTCCTCTACCGCGCCTTCCAGCCGACAGGCTTCCAGGCCCCGGGCCGGGCCTCGTTCACGGACGTGAACCGTGGCGGGCAGTTCTTCTTCTACATCGAATGGCTCGCCGACGCCGAAATCGCCACCGGCTGGCCGGACCGCACCTTCCGCCCTGGGCAATCCATCGAACGGCAAGCGATGGCGGCCTTCCTGTACCGCGCGGCCGGGTCACCTGAGTTCGAGGCGCCCGACGAGCCAACCTTCAGCGACGTGCCCCGCACCGACCGATTCTTCTTCTACATTGAATGGCTCGCCGACACCGGTATCACCACCGGCTGGCCCGATGGCACCTTCCGTCCGCTGGCACCAGTCGAGCGGCAGGCCATGGCCGCCTTCCTGCATCGCGCCTCCGCCCAAGGGCTGCTGGGTTAGCCACCATGCGCGTCGCCAGGTGTCTGGGTCCTGCGACTCGCTGCGCTCCCTACTCAACCATCCCCGGCCGAGAAAGGCGTTAGGTCACGCCCGGGGTGTCTTGGCAGGGGGTTCGCCCAACTCGTGTTCGGGGACGGTGATGCCGCCCTGCACGGTCGGGTCGAAGCTCTCGGGCGCGTCGATAAGCATCAGCGGTCCCTCGACCTTGCCCGCGGCGCGAATATCGGCCATTGCCGCCGCCACGGCCGGTATTGCCGGGGCCGGGATCGCCAGGGTCGCGTGCAAGATCGGCGTCTTCATCGTGACCTTCGCCACCGACTTCAGCTTCCGCAACGCCGCCAACGCATGTCCGGCGGCCGTCAGTCCCGCCGGAGCCACGCCGCCTGCGGCCTCGCGTAGCAGATCGGATGTTGGCCACGGCGCCCGGTGAATCGAACCATCACGCCACCAACCCCACACCTCCTCGGTGGCGAAGGGCAGCACCGGAGCGAGCAGACGCAGCATCACGTCAAGGGCGATGGCCAAGGCCGTGCGGGCCGAGGCCGCCGCCGGCGTCGATGAATAGGCGCGCTCCTTGACCAGCTCCAGGTAGTCGTCGCAGAAGGTCCAGAAGAACGCCTCGGATACCTCCAGGGCGCGGGTGTGGTCGTATGCCTCCAACGCCTTCGTGGCGGCATCCACCACGTCGGCCAGCCCTGCCAACATCGAACGATCCAGCGGCTCGGTGACTAGCGCCGGGTCGAGCGCGATGGTGGGGGAATCCTGCGTGCCGATCTGCTCGGTCGCTTTGCTCCCTACGACATCTGCCTTGGCCTCAGGAGAACCCGCAAGCGGTCTCTCCAATCGGCCTACGTTAATGTCTAAAACAAACTTTGCGGCGTTGAGAACCTTCGTGGCCAGGCGGCGACCAATCTTCATCTGCCCCTCGTCAAAGGCCGCGTCCGTACCCAGGCGCGCCGAGGCCGCCCAGTAGCGCACCGCATCCGAGCCATGCTGCTCTAGCAGGCCCATCGGGGTGACCACGTTGCCCTTCGACTTCGACATCTTCTTGCGATCCGGGTCAAGAATCCAGCCCGAGATCGCGGCACCCGCCCACGGCAGGCAATCGTTCTCCAGGTGCGAGCGCACCACCGTGGAGAACAGCCAAGTGCGGATGATGTCCTGCCCCTGCGGGCGCAGGTCCATCGGGTAGATGCGGGCGAACAGATCCGCATCCCGCTCCCAGCCGGAAACGATCAGTGGGGTCAGGGAGGAGGTGGCCCAGGTATCCATCACGTCTGCCTCGCCGACAAATCCGCCGGGTACCCCGCGCTGCCCCTCTGCATAATCCGCCGGGGCTTGCGAGGTTGGATCGACGGGCAGTGCCGCCTCATCAGGGACGATGGGGTTGGCATAGTCCACCTCGCCGGAGGCCAATACCGGGTACCACAGGGGGATGGCAACGCCGAAGAACCGCTGGCGGCTGATGAGCCAGTCGCCGTTTAGGCCGCCCGCCCAGTTCTCATAGCGCACCCGCATGAAGTCCGGGTAGAAGGCAAGCTCCCGCCCGCGGGCGAGCAGCTCGTCTTTTAAGTCGCTGGTTGAGCCCGTCGAAGCCACCGGGCGGCGGGTAAAGGGGCGGCCACCGTTGCGGATGTACCACTGGCGGCTGGTGACGATCTCTAGGGGCTTGTCGCCCTTCTCAAAGAAGTTGGTCTTGCGCTGCGTGGGCGTCGGCTCACCGTCCAGGTCGCCGCTGGCCCGCAGGGCATCCACGATCTCCTTGCGGGCGCTGAACGTCGTCTTCCCGGCCAGGCTCTCGGCATAGAACGCGGCGCCGTCGCCGTTAAGCCACTGCGGCACCTCGCGGCTGAGGCGGCCATCTCGCTGGATGATCGAACGCGTGGGCAGGTCCAGCTCGCGCCACCACTGCACGTCGGTCAGATCGCCAAAGGTGCAGCACATGGCGATGCCCGCACCCTTCTCCGGCTCGGCGGCGGCATGGGCCAGCACCGGCACCTCCACCCCGAAAAGCGGGGAACGTACGGTGGTACCGAACAGCGGCTGGTAGCGCTCATCGTCTGGATGCGCGATGAGGGCGACAACGGCGGGGATCAACTCGGGGCGCGTCGTCTCGATAAAGATGGGGGAGTCGTCGGCGGCCCGGAAGGCGACCTTGTGGAAGTGGCCGGGGTAGTCGCGGGCCTCTAGCTCGGCCTGGGCCACGGCCGTCTGGAAGGTGACATCCCACAGGCCTGGCGCCTCCGCTTGGTATGCCTCACCGCGGGCCAGGTTCCGCAGGAACGCCCGCTGAGCCACCGAGCGAGAGTTCGCATCGATGGTCTGGTACGTCTGCGCCCAATCCACGGAAAGCCCCAGGTAGCGCCACAGCTCCTCGAACTGCTTTTCGTCTTCGGCGGTAAGCCGCTCACACAGCTCGATAAAGTTGCGACGGCTGACCGGCACCTGGTCGGCGGGCTTGACCACCTTTCCATCTGGCACCTGCGGCGGCACGAAGTCAGGATCGTAGGGGAGGGTGAGGTCTACCTTGACGCCGTAATAGTTCTGCACGCGGCGCTCGGTGGGCAGGCCGTTATCGTCCCAGCCCATCGGATAGAACACCTCCGCCCCACGCATCCGCTTATACCGGGCCAGCACATCCGTATGCGTGTAGCTAAAGACATGTCCGACATGCAGGCTGCCCGAGGCAGTCGGGGGAGGCGTGTCGATGGAGTAAACCTGCTCGCGGGTCTTGCTGCGGTCGAAGGCGTAGGTGCCCTCCTGGCGCCAGCGGGCATCGAACTTGTTCTCCAGCCCATCCAGCGAGACCCGCTCGGGCACCTCGCGCACGGTCGCCTTAATCACGGGGGCAGCCACGTTTTCGCTCATGAGATGACATTCTCCCAGACGTTTACGGCTTCCCCCACGCGGCACAACGATGTTACGTATCCACAGGGCATCGTCCGCCGCCGAACTGCTGTTTGGCTGTGAATAACTTGAATGCCTTACATGTAGAACAATCTACGGTTACTGTATGAGTGTGAAGACGATTAACCGCAGAACCCTGAACCAGTCGCTCGCCTCCGTACTCGATGCGGTGCTGGACACCGGAGAGCCTGTGCGCGTCGAAGGTCGCGACGGGCGCGCCGTCGTGATTGATCGCGCGCCCGAGGAGACCACCTGGGAACGCTGGAACCGCACGGGCGCGATTCGTTGGGGTAAACAAATGTCCGCCGAGGAATGGGCGGCGATTCCCAAGGTGGAAGGTGTGGATTCTGACTGGCTGCTAGCTGAAATGGAGGAGTGGCGATGAGCGACATCTACATCGACACATCGTCAGCGGTTCGGATTGCGCTCGGCGACCACGATGGGCCTGCCCTACAGCAGATTCTTGAGGCGCACCGGAGGCGGGGATCGCTCGTAGTCTCATCGCAGCTTCTTGAGTTGGAATGTCGGCGCGTGGCGGTCAGACTACGTAATGAAAATAAAGACCCTAAGGGCGTTGACATCTATCACGCGCGATGCGGGCTGCTGCCCATCGATGCTGATGTCTGGCGGGTAGCAATGGGTCTCTCGCGGACAGTTAAGACACTTGACGCGATTCACCTCGCCACCTGCTCCCTGGTTCCGGGCGCGCGATTGCTCACCTCTGATGCCCGGATGCGCGAGGTTGCTCAGGAGATGGGGCTGGCGCTGGCTAGCTGAACCTGCTCAATGCCATTGACAACCTACGCCTGACTAATGACAGTGTCGCCGCCCCGTCCAGGATGTGGACGTTTCGAGTTGTTAGGCTCGACCCATGAGTTTGACCATCGGGTATGCCGCCATGTTGGAGCAGTTCCACCCTTCCGATGTGGTGGCGTTTAGCGAGTATGCAGAGAGCCACGGGTTCGATGGTGTGATGGCCGCCGACCACTTTGCGCCGTGGGTGCCGACACAGGGACAGGCCGCATTCGTGTGGAATGTGCTGGCCGCCCTCGGCGAGCGGACGCGCGGCGACATCGGGCCGGGCGTGACGGCCCCCACCTTCCGGTGGCATCCGGCGATGGTGGCTCAGGCATCGGCCACGCTCGCGGCCATGTATCCGGGGCGGCACTGGCTCGGACTCGGCAGCGGCGAGGCGCTGAACGAACACATCATCGGCGGCTACTGGCCCGAAGCCCCCGAGCGGATCAACCGGTTGTTTGAGGCCATCGAGATCATCAAGAAGCTGTTCCGCTCCGGCCTGGAGGGCAAGGACGTCAAGCACCGCGGCGAGTTCTACACGCTGGAATCGACGCGGCTGTGGACCATGCCCGAGGTAGCCCCGGAGATTCTGGTGGCGACGGCCGGGCCGGTTACCGCCAAACGCACCGGACGGCACGCCGATGGCATCATCACCGTGGGCGCGCCGCTGGAGAAGATCGAGATGCTGTTCGACCGCTTCGCTACCGGGGCGCGCGAGGCTGGCCGCGACCCCGAAGCAATGCCGAAGGTGCTACAGATTCACCTCTCTTGGGCGCCGACGGATGAGGAGGCGCTGGCAAATGCCATGACCGAATGGCCCAACGGCGGTATGAAGTTTCCCAAGGCCGACATTCGTTCTCCCCACGATTTTGCGCAGATCGCCAAGCTGGTGCGGCCGCAAGACTTTGCGGGGCGGATGGTCATTTCAGCCGACCCAGATGTGCATCGCGCCACGATTCAGAGGTACGTGGACCTCGGCTTCAACCGCATCTACCTGCACAACGTTGGCCGGAATCAGCGCGAATGGATCGAGGTTTTTGGTCGCGAAGTGCTCCCGCGCTTGGTGAGGTGATGGGTAATGGTTGAAGCAGACGAAGCCCTCGCCATCTGGGCGCCAGCAGGCATCCCCGAGGTGCGGCCCGGCGATGACCTGGCGACGCTCATCAGCCAGTCATTGTGCGTGCCGAGGGCAGCGCAGATGCCGGGCGGTCTACGCGAGGGCGATGTGGTGGTGGTGACCTCAAAAATCGTTTCCAAGGCCGAGGGCCGGGTGGTTGCCGCCGCCGACCGGGAGCAGGCCATCACCGAGGAGACCGTGCGCGTCGTTGCGCAGCGGGAACGCGAGGACGGTCCGCCGCTGCGCATAGTTGAGAACCGACTCGGCCTGGTGATGGCCGCCGCCGGAGTGGATGCGTCTAACACCCCCGAGGGCACGGTGCTGTTGCTGCCGCTCGACCCAGACGCCTCCGCCGCCACGCTGCGCTCGGCGCTGATGATTCGCTTTGGGCTGGCCAGCCTGGGCGTCATCATCACCGACACTGCTGGGCGAGCTTGGCGCGAGGGGCTGGTGGACATCGCCATCGGCGCGGCGGGCCTTGACGTATGCGATGACCTACGCGGCTCCGGTGACGCGCAGGGACGGCCACTAACGGTCACGGTTACGGCCATCGCCGACGAAATTGCCGCCGCCTCCGAGCTGGTGCGGGGCAAGACCGCGGGCCGTCCGGTGGCGGTGGTGCGTGGCCTCCGGCGCTACGTGCGCGCTGGGTGGCATCCAAGAGACGGAGGAGCGGCCACCCTGATTCGCCCTCGTAAGGATGACCTATTTTCCGAGGGCGCTGCCGAGGCATATGCCCGAGGGTACGCCGCTGGGCTTAGCGCTTGAAAAAGGGCGCCGCCCGCCGATCTGCGCCATCTTGCGCCCGACTGATGCCAAACCACGCCAAGAGGCGTAACGTCAGGGGAGTTGATTACCCGCCACAGAGGCAAGGAGTCTGGCCGTGCCAGATAAATACGATCCGCTCGACATCTTCACCGCCACCGTGCGCGAGGAAATCCGGTCAATCCCCGGCTTCGCAGACCTGCTGCGCGACCAGTGGCTTCACTCGAACGCACCCGACGCGCCTAAGACGTTCGAGCTGCGGAACTTCGGCCCCGGTCAGTTAGACGAGCGCGGCCTGGAGTGGCTGATGGCCAACAGCGCCGACGATGCGCCTCCCGTCGCCGACGATGTGCCGCACTGGCGAGCCTCCGAGGCTGTGGTGCGGGTTGCCACCGGCCCGGCCGCCGCTCACGCCCGCGCTCTCGTGGTGAAAATCTGCGAGGAGCTAGAGGCAAGCGGCAAGCACGACACCACCGCGTTCCGCGAGTACGTGCAGTGCATCCAACGGCTGCTCGACGAACGCAAGGACTGCCCCGAAACCGTGGTCACGGGCTTTGCTCACCAGGTTTAGTTGCCTCGTGACGATGGGGCTTAAGCGAACGTCAGCACGGGCTTGCCGGTTTCAGGATGGTGTAGCACGGTGGTGCGAACCTGGTAGACGGGATTAAGAACCTCGGGGATGAGAACTTCCTCGACGGCGCCCGCCGCCACCACCTGACCCGCATCAAGCAGCACGACATGATCGCAGGCATGAGCGGCAAGGGTTAGATCATGCAGGGCCGCAATCACGGTGACCCCCTCGTCGGTCGCAAGGGAGCAAAGCAGACGCAAGGCAGACAATTGGGCGGCGATGTCCAGGTGATTTGTTGGTTCATCGAGCAACAGCACTTGTGGCTGTTGCGTGAGGGCGCGGGCCAGGTGAACGCGTTGGCGCTCACCACCAGAAAGCGTTGGCACGATCCGGTCGGCAAGGTGGGTGGCGGACACCCGGGCCAGGGCCTGTTCGACAAGGGCGCGGTCGGCAATGGAATCTCCGGCAAATGGCGAACGATGCGGGGTGCGTCCCAGCAGCACCGCCTCACGTACGGTCAGCGGCAATTCGGTGGTGGCGTCTTGCTCCACCAGGGCGAGCAATTTGGCGCGCCGACGGCGCGGCAGAGCCAGCAGATCGCACTCATGTAGATCAGCGTCTACACTCGTTTGTGCGGGATGATATGAGGTGAGGGTGACGGTGCCGCGATCTGGGCGCAACACCCCGGCGATAACACGAAGCAGGGTTGATTTTCCGGCGCCGTTTGGCCCGATGATCCCGGTGACAGTGCCCGGCGTTGCGGCCACTTCAAGCTCGTCGATAATCAGCCGACCATTGGCCGACCAGGAGACGCCCTGGGCAGAGATTCCGGTCACTTGACGCTCCGATTCCGCAAGAGGAGAGCCGCGAATACCGGGGCACCCAGAGCCGCGGTCAGAATGCCGACGGGCAGTTCGCGGGGGGCAAAGACGGTGCGAGCGAGAGTATCGGCCCAAACCAGGATCGAGGCTCCGGCCAGGGCGCAAAGGGGTAGTAGCGCGCGATGCTGAGCTCCAACCAGCAGGCGCACCGCGTGAGGGATTACCAGCCCGATAAATCCGATGGACCCGGATTGGGAGACCAGCGCCCCGGTCAACACGGCAACTCCGATTAGCAGCGTCCAGCGGGTGCGCTGCACGTTTACCCCGAGCGCGGCGGCGGCGGTATCACCGAAGGCGAAGGCGTCCAGCGTGCGTCCGGTGAAGGCGAGGGCGGTGCCGATCACTAGCGTGGCTCCCAGGGCGACGGCCACGGAGGCCCAGGTGGCCCCGGCAATGGAACCCATTAGCCAGGCCAGCACCTCGCGGGCTTGGTCGCCGCGTACCGACCAGAAAATCACGAACGATGTAGCCGCTGCCGCGAGCTGTCCAACGGCCAGCCCGGCTAATACGGTGCGCGCCGGGGATAGGGTGCCTCGGCCCGCGGCGGTGGTCAGGAGGAGAGTAAGGGCTAGCGCAGCCATTGCGCCACCGAAGGCCGCGACCGGTTGGGCCACGGCGACGCCCGCCACAGACAGGCCGAGCAGCAGGACGGACACCGCGCCAAGCGAGGCACCCGAACTCAAGCCCAGCAGGTAAGGGTCGGCGAGGGGATTGCGGGTGAGTGACTGCATCACCATGCCGCAAATTGCCAGCCCGCCACCCACCGCGGCAGCGGTCAGCACCCGAGGTAGACGTACGTCCCACACCATCGCGTCGCGTAGCCGAGGAAGCGATTCAAGGCCAAACACGTCGCTAAGACAGCGCCCCTCGCCAAGACATAGATTGCTAGCGATAGACCGCCAGACGTCGGTGATGCTTATCTCGGCCGGGCCGATTGTGACGGCGACGATAACGCTCGCCACCAGCACCGCGCTGCCAGCTAAGACCCATAACCTGGTGGTTTTAGCAGGCTCAACTACCGCAAGCGGTTCAGTCATCGAAGGCCAATGCGTGCAGTTGGGTGGCCAGGGATTGGGCGGCTTCGACATTGCGAACGCCAGCCTCGGTGGCGGGGAAGGCAACGATAAGGAAGCGACCCTCGCGAACTGCGGTTAGTTCCCGCAGGCCCGGATGGTTTTCTAAATGCTCGATCTTACGTTCGGCGGCGTTCCAGTCGGCATCCACCAGCACCAGCACGTCGGGGTCGGCCGCCATGACCAACTCCCAGCTAAACGATGACCACGACTCATCAATGTTGGCGGCGATGTTAGTCAGTCCCACGGCGGTCATGAGCATCTGTGGGGCGCCTATACCGCCACCCACGAAGGGGATGTCGCTGCCGGAAGACCACCACAATGCGGTCAAGCCTCGCGAGTCGGCGCTCACCGTGGCCAGCGCTGCTCGCTGCTCGGCGACCAGCGCCTCAGCGACCAGGGGCACATCAAAGAGGCGACCCAGCAGCAACAGCTGGGCAAACACGTCATCGAAGGTTAGGGACTCGGGCCGATAGGGTGGCGCCTGGCAGGCGGCGGGCGCGACAAGGGTGTTCACGCCAAAACCAGCCAGGGCGGCTCGGTCACCAACCCCGCTGGTGGTGATATTTGATTCCCATCCGGCGAAGATCAGATCGGGTTCCAGGGCGAGCGTCGCCTCGGTGCCGGGCACTCGATCCGCGAGGGGATGTTCGACGGCGGTACCCGCTGCCGCCGAAGCCAGCGCGTCGGGTATCGGCCCATCCAGGAAGGCCGTTCCCACGATTCGGTCGCCCAGACCGAGGGCCAGCATCATCTCGGCGGTACTCGACTTCACCGTCACCACCCGCTGCGGCGGCGCCTCGAACGTGACCTCGAACCCGCAGTTGTTGATGGTCATCGGGAAGCCAGCCTCGGCCGGGACCGTCGCAACGGCGTCATCGTCTGGGGAGCAGGCAGCGAGAACTCCGAGGCCAAGAACGGCGAGAATGACGATGGGGCGCAGACGCACGCGGGACTCCAGGAAACGGGGTGGGCGAAGGGCGCAAGCAGGCGCAGAGCGGACACGACTCTCAAAACCGGGAGGCTCGACGGGCCAACTGCGACCCACGGTCCAAGCCGCAAGCCTATCCGCTCCATTGTCTGGGGCAGCTGCCGTTGGCGGATGTTTTGTGAAATGTTCTCGCCTCGGGTATGGTTCAGAAGTTTTGCCCGCCGCCGAACCGAGGAGGTGATCGCGTGGACGCAGACAGTCGCAGTCGTTATTGCAACCGCAGCGCCGTCGCACGACGGACCCAGTCATCCACCGCCCTCCAAATAGTAAAGGCGTCCCCAAATGCAGAACATCCAGATCCTCGTTGACGCTCGTGACACCGAAACCCTGAAGGCCACCTTGGCCTCCGCAGGCGAGATGGAGATCATCCACGCCCTGCACGAACTTCCCATCAAGGACTGTGGAATCCTCTTCCGCCTGCTGCCCAAGAATCGGGCGCTATCGGTATTCGAGGAACTCGACGCCGACCAGCAGGAACTTCTGCTGCGCTCCTTGACCCACGAACAGGCCGTCGAATACCTCGACGCGTTGGCTCCTGACCAGCGCGTGCAGTTGCTAGATGAGCTACCCGCGAAGGTGGCCAAGCGGCTGCTGGCTGAAATTTCCCCCGCGGAGCGGGAGATGACCAACCTTTTGCTGGGCTACGCCCACGAAACCGCCGGGCGCATCATGACGCCCGAGTTCATCTCGCTCGATAAGACCATGACCGCCGAGCAGGCATTGGCCAAGGTGCGCGGTGAGGCTGCGGGCAAGGAAACCATTTACACCCTCTTCGTTACGGACACCACCAAACGCCTAGAGGGGGTCATCTCGCTGCGTGAGTTGCTGGCCGCTGCGCCCTCCGCCACGCTTGCTGATGTAATGGTCTCCCCGGCCATCTCCGTGAACACCGGAGACGATCAGGAGAAGGTGGCCCGGCTGCTGAAAGACCTCGACCTGCTGGCCATGCCGGTGGTCGATCTGGAGGGTCGCATCGTCGGCATCGTCACCATTGATGACGCCCTCGACATCATCGAGGAAGAAACCACCGAGGACATCTACGACCAGGCCGGTCTTGCCGACATCACCCGCAAGGAACAGACGCGTTCCGAGGTGCTGGTTTCCGGTTCCCTCTGGGCAATCTGGAAGGTGCGCCTGCCGTTCCTGCTGCTCACCGTGGCCGCCGGCCTGCTGGCCGCGTGGGTGATGGAGGGCTTTGAGGAGAGGCTGGCCGAGGTTGTCATGGTCGCCTTCTTCATCCCGCTGGTCATGGACATGGGCGGAAACGTAGGCACGCAGTCGGCCACGGTTTTCACTCGCGGCGTGGTACTGGGGCACATTCGGATCAAGGAGTTTTTCCGCTACTTCGCCAAGGAAGTAGGTATCGGGTTTAGCCTGGGTATCGTGGTCGGGTCCATCTCCGGCATCCTCGCTGGCCTGTTGCACGGTTCTGCCGGTCTGGGCTTGGCCGTGGGTCTGGCCGTGTTGGCCACCTCGACATTGGCCGCGCTGCTGGGCTTCCTCGTGCCGTACATGCTGATAAAGCTGGGTGTGGATCAGGTGGCCGGCTCAGCCCCGATCATCACCTCGCTAAAGGACATCGCGGGCCTGTTGATCTACTTCAGCTTCGCCTTCTTGTTCGTTGGCGGCTTCTAAGGTCAGGGACAACTCGCCACTGTCCGCGTCGTAATCGAATACCTCGCCGTAGCGTCCCCAGTCGATGGCGATGTCGAGCTGTCTTTCGGTGTCTTCAACCGTGTAGCCCCGGTGTAGCAGGTCGCGGAAGAAGTCTTCCCGAAGAGTTCCCCCCTTTGCGGCATTGAGCGCTCGCATCATGGTTCGCACCAAAGGCGCCCGCTCAACTACCAGTTTGGCGAAGACTTCCTTGGCGCGCTGTACATCCGATGACGCCCACGTCTGCCCCGCGGCGGTAAGCTCGGCGCGCACGCCATGCAGGGTGAGCAAACCTAGCATTCGGGCGGCATCGACAATGGGCAACAGGTCATCTACCTCGAAGGCCAGCTCGTCGGCGATGTCTGACAGGTCACCGTGGCCATCCATTCCGGCCAACATTTGCACCAAGCCCGCCAGCCCGCCCACAGAGGCGGAGGGAAGGGGGCTGGTCAATGGCCCCGGCATCCGGTTTGGCTTGGCCACCGCCGGATCATCCTCCCCGGTCAGATAGCCGTAGAGCCGGTCCACCAGGGTCTCGAATGCCGCTGTCTTGCGGTCGCGAGGCCGCGGTAGGTCAATCATTACCTCGGCGCGAATGTGACCAGGGTTGGCGCCCAATACCACCGCGCGATCGGCCAGCAGCACCGCCTCCTCGATGTTGTGGGTAACGATGCAGATGCATGAGGTCGGGAAGTCTGGCTGTGACCACAGGGAGATAAGTTCACGACGCAGGTTTTCGGTGGTGAGTACATCTAGGGCCGAGAAAGGCTCATCCATCATCAGCACGTCGGGTCGTAGCACCAGGGCGCGGGCAAAGCCAACGCGCTGCCGCATTCCTCCAGAGAGTTCTCGGGGGTAGGCCGTCTCGAAGCCATCCAGACCAATCTGGTCGATGGCCGCCAAGGCGCGCTCTTGCCGCTCGGCAGCGGGCACTCCAGCAGCACGTAGACCTAGTTCTACATTGTCCTGTACGGTGAGCCAGGGCAGTAGAGCAAAGGATTGAAACACCATTGCCGCCCCTGGATTTGCCCCGGTCAGCAGGTTGCCGCGATACCTGACCTCGCCCGAAGTGGGGGCGATCAACCCGGCCAGAGTACGCAACAGCGTGGACTTGCCAGAGCCAGATTTACCGAGCATAGCCACCACCTCTCCCTCGCCCAGCGAGAGGGTGACATCCTCAAGCACGTTCAGGGTGGTGCCATCGGCGGAGGCGAACGACTTTGAGACGTTCGTGGCCGTGATGATGGGAGTAGTCATGGTGATGTCCTTAACTTAAGGCGAAGCGGCGTTCGGCCAGGCGGTAG
>Ga0131853_10009098_pt1 | contig 18132 bp, 20 predicted proteins | sample TergutLab28metaG_FD_92764 | JGI IMG/M metagenome (GOLD analysis project Ga0131853, IMG submission 92764) | Labiotermes labralis P1 segment gut microbial communities from Petit-Saut dam, French Guiana - Lab288 P1 (version 2) (version 2) | ecosystem: Host-associated > Arthropoda: Insects >... | reverse complement strand
TGCACGGTGTAACAATGAAAATAACAATGAAAATAAAAAAAAATGCTACCTGCATCTTACAGGTTAGTCCCAAAGGACAGAAGCAGCAGGTTCCTATGCAGTGGTGGTACACATATATCAAGCCACATGTCGTCACATGCTTGACACTCACCGCTATGAGAACCTCAAATCTTACACATGTTCTGGTGTATCATTTGCACCATAAACATTTGATTTTACTATGTTAAGAAGAGCCAATCTGAACTTCAGTAAATGTATTGTGAGGATACAAATTGCCTTAGATGGTCAGCTTTTGTTGCTGTGGTAATGAACTGGTGACTGCAACTACACTCACAGTGAGAGACAGCAAGTTTCCTTTCTCGTCTGTACACTTGAAGAACTTGCCACCGAAGAACTGCACACCCATGATGGAAAAGATGAGCCAGAAGACGAGGCAGACAAGCAGCACATTGAAGATGGATGGGATAGCATACATGAGTGCGTTGACAACTATCTGAAGCACAGACCACCATAACAACTCAACATACATTAAAGAAAATTAATAAAACCTCAAAACTGTGCACACTACAATGTTTGAAACCAGAGAAAACGTATCGTGAATCTGTAAATATTACCTTAGTGTAATTTTTCATAATTTTTATACTTATCCTGTGTACTACTTCTCACTAATCACAAAAAAATATTTACATAATGTCATTATTATTAGCAGACAAATTCATTCAACAACCCCTCAGTCTGCTGTGTTAGACATAGGCAAAGTAAAGGTAACGGCCACCCTATAAGAGGCCAAAACGGCCCAAAGGGGGAGTAGAAGTATAGCTCTACTCTTTCTTTTACCTCAGCGCTAGGTCGGGGTGGGTGGTCAACGCCAGGCCCCGGCCACTTTACCCCCGGGAAAGACCCTGTACCCACTGTACAGAAGGCTGGGTGGGCCCCAGAGCCGGTCTGGACAGTGCAGATAGTCTCGGCCTCACTGGGATTCGATCCCGGACCGTCCAGCCCGTAGTTAGTCACTATACCGACTGAACTATCGTGGCCCATGCAGTGGGATCTGACTGAAAATGTGCCTCTAGCTGTAAGGCAGTGTTGACCTTTCAGCAAGACACAGATAGTGCAGTTCACAGTGTCACAGTGCGGATCACGTGTGGCAGTGGTGGAGCACAATGTGTCCCAATGTAACTAGGAGGCACCTGTTGTATGATCACTTGATACCCTGCACCATTTGACGGTGACACGTATCTTGCAATGTAATTGTCTCAGGACATGAGAGACATTGTACATTTTCAACTCACTTCTTTAAATAAGGAATCACACTATATGGATGGTTTGTGCATGAATTTCCTTTTGCTCTCTATAACAAAAAAGTATACCAGAAAACACTAGATAACTGGATGGCAGGTACAGGTAAAGTTTACCCTTGTGCACACCAAGAAGCCATACTGGGGAGTGGAGAAATAGCTCCACTCATTTCTAACCGTGGCACTAGATATGGTGACTACCCATCTTCATGTCCCGGCCGTTTTACACCCGGTACCCAATGAGAAGGAGGCTGGGTAGGCCCCAGAGCTGGTCTGGACAAACTTGAGAATAGATACATGGGAATGGAAACACAATTCCTCCACCGTCCAGCCCATAGCCTGGTCACTATACCGCTGATTTACCCAGGATCTAATAGAATTACAGTGAAATGTAAACTCACCCTCATGCCTTGCCATCTGGAAATGGCTCGAAGTGGTCGCAGTGCTCGGAGAGTTCGAAGAGACCTCAACACTTTCAGGTTTTCATTCTCCTCGATAAGCAAACTAAATATAGAAACCTAAACAAAAGGAGTCACAGTGTGAAACATGAACCTTCCTAAGATTACAGGCTTCTGGGCTGTGATATCGTGTTCTTTGATAGACAAGCAGTGCAGTTTGGGAGGAAACTGTTACCTCCACTTTTAGGGCCTCTGACGATGGAAGCAGCAGTTTAGTGTACCTGTCCATCAAATTGCGTGTTGTTATAACCTAAAAGGCGACAATTTTCATATCACAAATCTTTACCATCTTGAAAAGCTTAAATATTGTACAGTGATAATGAGTAGTGTACTTGTCAAGGTTCATAATGACTATAACATCAGCTTCAATTATTGCAAAAATAAAATTCCCTACTGTAAGAGACATAAAACAAGCATGCACTTTGTTGCAAAATTTAAAAATAATGCATTTACATGTCACAGTAATATACTAATACAGCACATTATCATAATTTTAGTTGCAAGAAGACTGCAGCAATTTGTCATAATGGCATCAACTCTACAAGCATCTCCTCATGTTTGAATCATTCCACTGCTCTGTGCCAGTAACACTGCACAGAAGTCTGCACAATTTATTTTCCCACACTTCAAATAGAAGTTTACTGAATTTAACCCTTTCTTATCTACAATTGGAAGGAAGCCTTCTTACACCAATAAATTTAACAAATCCACTGTATGCCGAGTCTCAAGTTCTTGCACTGTACTTCCTTTGACACATCAAGTAATTCATACATAAGATCAATAGATGGCAGGAGTTTTTATTCCCCCCTCCCCCTTGTTTCTTTGCACAAATTAAAATGTAGCTAGTAGAAGAGTGTGGCTGTACATTGTTAATAAAAAGATGTGGAAAGTTAAAAAAACAGGGTATGGGCTTCCTGTTTCCCTTTGCAGCCTTGTTTCGACGGTTCACATTATGACTAGTCGATTCTAACTTACAAACACAATGACGAAGTCGAGGATTGTCCAGAAGCTGGTGAAGTACCTCCAGAAGCCTAGTGCCAGCCACTTGAGCATCATCTCTATGCTGAACAGTGCGCAGAAACCCAAGTTGGTCCAGTACAGAACGTTCTTAAGCACAACGTTCTCGTCCAGGTAGATGTCCTCAAAACACAGTGTAATACTTGAGGCGAAAATCAGGACAAGGATAAACCACTCAAACATTGGCGTGTCTACCACTGAAAGAACCCGTGTGCGAATTTGAGTCCACCGCTGGCCACAGGAAGTGGTCACATACTGGTCACAACAGGTACACCTACGAACAGGAAACTACACACTGGTAACTGTACAGTGCTGTTAAGTCCTACTGACATAACAGGAGTGCCGGAACTACACTTTACTGGTAGCTGTATAGTGTTGTGACATCATACTGATATGATAGTAGTGCTAGAACATTACACTGGCATGAAAGGAGTGCGAAAATTACATTGTAAGACCGGTAGTGTCGTACGGAGCGGAAGCATGGACGTTGATGAAGAAAGATGAACAAGCTCTGCTAATTTTTGAAAGGAAAATATTTAGATGAATATATGGTGCTAAATATGAAAACGGGGAATGGAAAAGTCAGATTAATTGAGAACTAGAAGAGATGAGCAAAGGAGAAAATATAGTAAAATGGATAAAAGGGCAAAGGATAAGCTGGTTAGGTCACCTAGAGAGAATGGAGGAGGATAGGATGCATAAAAAGATCTTCATTCAAGAACTGGAAGGGACGAGAAGAAGGGGAAGACCTAGGAAAAGATGGAAGGAGGAAGTAGAAAGAGATCTTCAAGTGCTGGGAGTGAGAAGATGGAGAGAGCTGGTGGCAGATAGGAAAAAATGGAATGACATGGTTCGACAGGCCAAAGCCCACAGTGGGCTGTAGTGCCAATGGAAGAAGAAGATAAATGTACAGTTTTATATCATCCAATGGACGTGACTGTTGTGCCAGAACAAAAAACATACTCACATACAAAACACTGCACTGGTTACTCTCTCTCTCTATATATATTTTCTAGCTGTCATGATGATGGTTTTGAATTAATTCAAAACATGCAACTAAATTATTCTTTATTTCCCTTCAATAAAGGAGCTGTGATAAACTAACCTGCCATTTATATATCTCCTACAGTAAACACACGAGATGAATTGAACCAAGTACAGCTAGTTGTACATTAAATTAACATCCTTTGGGTTGAAGAGGGGTGATAGCAACTTTTCAGGCTGAGACTGAAATTAACCATATTCAGATTTGTAACACTCACTTGTTTTTATATAAAGAAGAGAGAAAGTCATTGGTTCCTTGTACAGCTAATATAAAAGGCCAGGTAAACTCCAGACTGCACTCAAACATGGAGGCCGTGACCATCTCATCTCCCTTTCTTTCACAGTAACTTTCACATCTCGTTGACTCTACATAACCTCTACAGTGCAGTGAGATTAAGTAACACGTGAATGAATCAAACATGTCCACTACCAAACCACAGTCCTGATGTCACATACCGTTGGTAGCAGTGCTGTGGGAAGCAGTCCTGGGGCACTTTAACAGATTTGTTATGGCCAAAACCTGGGAAAGTGCCCATTCCATCCACATAGTGACCTTGAGAATCTCTCCGACCCCCAACAGTTAGCTCATCAACGTATGATGCCAGTGCTTGCCAGGGCTGCTTTGAGGTTTTGGTGCTGTTGTTTTGCTTTTCACTACTTGGCAGCATTGTGTCCGACTCTCCAGCAACTTTTTCTAGTACCTCCAGTTCTATGCTCTCATCAGCATTGGACTCATCTGCAAAATATTGCAAAAAAAGGTTACAGACAGCAGAGAATTGCAATCTTCATTTGATGAACATCCTGTTAACTGCAATCAGTTTGGTAATTTATATGACAGTGATATTACAAACAAGAACAGAACTGCAAGAAGCCTGAGACTCAAGGAAAAAGACTACCAAAACGTGACAGCTTACGGGTGCAGAAACATAACTTATAACTGACTGAACACATGCTGAAAATTTTTAATGTACATTTTAATTTAATAACATGGAAACTTCCACATTAAACTCTATACATGTGTTAAAAAATGGAATTCTATATCACTATAAACAGATAATTGTAATGTGACATTGATAAATCGGGCATGTGACAGTCTCACCTTTGCTTCCTGTTTGTTGTGTGGACAGAGACAGCTGTTTGTCAGCTGACGGCCTCAGCTTGTCCTCTTGGTCCGACACTGTGTCTTTCTTTGCAGTGTCTTGGCCAGACACAGAACATGGCTTGTCATTTTCTGACTCCTGCATACTGCTGACCACTGACTTTGGCAGTGCGAGAGAAAAGCGCTTATCTTCAGCGTGCTTGCTCAAGGCCTCATGACAGCTCACTGAGTATTTCCTATCTTCCAGTTCGCCTGTCATTATACTGTTCACAACCCGTGGGAATGTTGGAGAGTGTCTGCCACTTTCTGATTCATTTTCCTCCACATTCTGACTTGCAGCAGTGTGATCCACCCTGCCCACCTGCTGGGAAGGCTCCGTGTTTTCTATCGCTCGCCCAATAACTGTCTCATGAACGTGACATGTGGGATAATACTTCTCAGCCGCATGCCGTGTCATCACTTCCCGTACCATTTCTTCTAATCGCATGTTCTGCTCATACTGTGTCTTCTCTCTGCCCTGACGCCTCTTTCTCACGATTGAACGTAGTCGCTCAAAGCTACGCGCCAGCTTCGATTCTTCCCCAACTTCCTGGGAGATATCAAAAAAGTGTTATGGGTATTCATGTATGGTGTACATATGTAAGTTTAGGTACAATACTGAAAATAATTATTCTGCAGGAAAAATGAGGCCGGATTGGGTTACAGATGTGCTAAACAGGAAGACATGTTTAGGCTTTTGCAACTGAGATTTAACTTTACAGCTTATATACCAAGGCCTTGTTTGACACCGCTTTGTTTCACACCTTTCTACTTTAACACCCCCTTGCTATTTTACGCCAGCTTTTAATTTACATCTTCTCATTTTTTGTTTAACGCTCTTTGGCTAGTTTATTCCCATTTATTTATGTCTTTTTTTCCCTGTGGAAATACCATTTTTTATTTACACCCACTTTTCAGGTACACAACTAGGGCACAAAACAAGGTCTTGATATACTTGTCTTGCTCAACTGCAGAGCACTGTACATTACATCTTCAGTGATATTCTTAAGACCTGTGACCACAGTTGATGCATTAATGAAATATTATATGTGAAACTGTAGACTGTCTGAGGTAGTGTACATGGTGATAGAAGAAGAGCCAGCTTCCATAACAATGTGCACATTAAGTATACCTCAGGCAATGGTAAGTATCCCACAAATATTCTTACTGCAATATACATAGTCATGGAGATATCAGATTTAAACTTCTGTCACTCTTATGCAATGTAATTAAGTTCATCACAAATCATTTGTGATGATTGTTTGAAACCATATTACACAAAATAAAGAATTCATATCAGACATGGGTTTTCCATGGTACTGTGTATCAATGTTATGGTTTGCTGGGATGTGATGTCACATAGTTTGGCAGGTGGGGACCAGTGTTTTGGAGGAATCTTTTCTTCTATCCTGAACACAGAGACAGCCGATTCCTCTGAAAAATTCTGTGTCATGTGGCAAACCGCATAACATCATAAAATCACATCCCAGAAGCCACAAATCTTCATTCAACAAGTTTATTCATGCACAGAATTTTCCTGGTTCACTGTAAGACTCAATGTTCCAGGAAGATTTAATGAACTGCAAATGTCGTGCATATAGGTACAAACACACCAGAAGTCAAGTCATGTATTAAACACTGTCAGGTACGAAATGCCATGCAGTATGAATGTAACACACAGAGGGTAAAGGTTAAAGAGGAGAAGTTGTCCTTGTGCATGACACAAAGGCATACTGGATGAGCAGAGATACAGCTCCACCCATTTTTGACCTTGGCACCGGAAGAAGTGAGCCATCAGCTTAACTCCTCTGGTTGCTCTACTCCCAGGGAACAGCCCTGGTACCTGCTGAACAGGAGGCTGGATGGGCCTCACAGCCAGTCTGGACATTTCAGAGAAGACAGAAATCTCTTGCCCCTGCCAGGAATTGAATCCCGAATCACCTTGCCCATAGCTCAGTCACTACAGTGACTGAAATAAACTGACTCACACACAAAGGGTACTAACTGTAAGTCCTCTGTTGTGGGTTCAAGTCTACAGGCATGTGATGCTGGGTAATTATATGAGTGGTTCTGATGTTGCAAACGAACACAGTGCCTTCACCTTACAACTGTCAAGCAGTCATTCTGATTGGACAGCTTGACCCTTGACAATAAAGGCACATGTCTGCAGATACTTGTCCAATAAAACAGTGTCACATCCCACCACATCCCAGAATACCCAACTCCTCAAAAACACCACTGTAAGAATTCCAAATCTCACAAGTACTTTGTTACTGTTGAGGCACAGCAAACTGTTAATTGCACTCAAGTAAAACATAACTTGCCAAGAATCCTATACCTCATGAAGAGAATGCAAGAAGAGGGATCTGTTGGTGTCCTCTGTGATCTGACTGTGACTGGGGACATCGGAGGGATGTCTCAGAATAAACGGAGATTGGCGAGCGAGCAAAGGAACAATGCGGCAGTGATGGAAAAGGGGAACTGGTGCTGTGGGTGCAACTGACATTCTGGAGTATGGACACCAACACTTGCGCCACAGTTTGGCTAGAGACCGCATGTGCTGCTGCAGCCGAGCCACATACTCGGCAGCCTCTGCATCATCATCGTCTGGCTAGAAAACATTGCACTCATCAAAAAGGGCTTTACATGTACCGAGATGAAGTAGATATTCACGAACTAGAGTTCTTCAAGTCACATAATGCTGTAAGTGGAATATACTGTAATGTACATTGTACATCTAACAGGTATTTTGGCTGAAGGAATTATAAATGACATGGTGACATGCACAAGCAATTACTGTGCCAACATCCAACATTTTGAGTGTTGCTGCAGACAAGCCCAAAACAGTATCTGTGCTCTTACATAGTATTATATATTTTTAAATAAACATTTATATAAACATAGATCTATAAATTCAGGTGGAAGAAACCATTCTTCAATTAATATGCAGGATAAGACGTTTCAGTAGTGCTTGTGTATGGTTACACAATTGTTGTTAACACTCAATATACAAGAAATGTACAAAAATTCTTGTTTAACTCTCTCAAAATGTGGGATTTATGGAAACAAGTGTATTGTGCAAACATTTATTCAAAATATTTTCTGCTCCAACAAATACTTAACCCTTACAGCCCTGAATTAAATTTCACTTAAAAAATTTTGCAATAACATCATATTATGCTGAAAATCAGTGAAAAGAATATCAAAAAATGTCTGAAGGGGAGGAATATGTGGTCTCAGATTCAGAGCAATGTGGTAGAAGTACAAATAAGAAAAGTGGGCTTTTGTTAGCAACAGAGAGAGCTAATCAGTTTCCCCTTTACATAATATGACACAAAAAGTTTCAGAAAAAGTTTGAATAAATGACAACCAAAGTGACTGCCAAGTACTTTGAATATGTCCTGAATATTAAGTGTGGAATATTTCAAAACAAGTGTGGTCATTCATTACACGTACACAACAAAATCTCAGACGCTGAGTATATCAAATCTGTTCAATGGGGAATTCTACCTTGTGTTGTAATATGTGTAACAATCAAAGGCGTGTGTGCTGCATTGTAAGTCCTTCTTTACTTTTATACACACAATGTAAACTGATTTGAACTCTGCCATTTATTACCCTAATACATATCCTGAGGAGAATATTTGGACCTAGGACGGATGAGGTAACGGGGGAATGGAGGAGACTGCATAACAAGGAGCTATATGATTTGTACTCCTCACCCAATATTGTGCGGGTGATAAAATCGAGGAGAATGAGATGGGCTGGGCATGTGGTGGGTATGGGTGAGGAGAGGGGGGTGTATAGGGTCTTGGTGGGGAAACCAGAGGGAAGGAGACCACTGGGGAGACCTAGGTGTAGATGGGTGGATAATATTAGGATGGATCTCTGGGAGATGGGATGTGGGTATATGGACTGGATTGGGCTGGCCCAGGATAGAGACAGGTGGCGGACGCTTGTGGGTGCGGTAATGAACCTTTGGGTTGCGTGAAATGCGGGGAATTTGTAGACTAGCTGCAAACCAGTTAGCTTCTCAAGAAGGACTCTGCACCATGGAGTAAGTAAGTATGCATATCCTGAGGCTCATTGCCATAGCCTAATTGTCTTACCTCTTTCTTTGACTTCAGCTCCTCAGAATTGAAGCTGTTGAGGAGCAAGGCCAGGAAGAGGTTCAGCACCATGAAGTTCCCCATAACCAAAGCTGGTAGGAAGATTGCGAAACATGTTTCGGGGCCCTGTAGATATAAACAGCAGCGTTAGATCAGTCTAATTATATTAGGCACAGCACAAGAGGACAATGCAGTGTGCGAGAATTACCAGACACCCCGTGTAGTTTGGGTAACATTTAAACATGCAGCTAGCATTGGTGTAGTAACTAGGCTACAGGCTGGACGATCTGGAGTTCGATTCCCGGCAGGGGAAAGAGACTTTTATGTCCTCGAAAATTCCCAGACTGGCTCTGGTGCTCATCCAGTGTGTTATTCAATGGGCACTAGAGGTTCTTTCCCTGGAAATAAAGCAGCTGTGGCATGGAGCTGACCACTCACCGCCATCTCGTGCCAACGTACCTCCTGTATTCTTCGTGGCATGTATAGGAACAACTTTACGACTTTACCTTTCATTTTTTAAGGACATTAACCTTCCATGTGAATGAACTAAAAAGAAACATGTACATAAATCTATCTACACACCATAAAATGTGTGTGTCAACAGGGGCTGTGGTCCTTGATGCACTCCTCATTGAACTCAGTACCTTTCTTTTTTAGCACAGTACATGCCTTGCATGTGATAAAATGAATTTTTGGATCATGCATTGTACGTACAATCCACCAACAGCTAACTTAACAAAGTTTCAAAAGGGAGTGTACTACTCGGGAATTAAAATTTTTAACAACCTTCCTCACGAAATCAAAGACTTAGCCAATGATATATTACCATTTCGGAGTGCTTTAAAGAGGTTTTTACTTGCAGATTCCTTTTATAATAGTAAGGAATATTTTAATTATTGGAGACGTTCCATTGAAATTTAAATGAACAATTAGTTTCAAGTACTTTAATGGTGTACTTTATTTACAGCTAAGATTCTTCCAACTCTATGTATATTATATCAGTATGTAAGTGACAATGTCTATATCCACAGGATTGTATCCTGATTTGGATTTATAGAACGCAAATAAATTACAATTACAATTACAATATTAAAATTGTCAATGCCCAACATGTCAGATCAGCATATATTTTTAAGGAAATTAAATTGACGTTGCTCAAAACTAATGCATCGATATGGTTCAACAAAATGTGTAAAATACATCATTTGACACCTAGATATACATGCACAAACATGACAGGCAGATGGAAGCATGTCACCAATGCCACACAAGCATCAGTACATGCTCTTCGCCAAGTATATGGCTGCTCTCCTACCCAAAAGTACAATACACAGCACAGAGTAGGTAATGCTCTTAAGTAGAAATAACATTCAATTCAAATGAATTAAAATCTGCTCATGTAATTAAGAAAGAGAAGTTTGGAAATGAGAACTTGCATCACAGACACCAGCAGTTTCTCAGTGCTTGTGCAACATCGGCAGCCATGGCTACCAGACACATCGGCAAGAGTATGTGTTAATTTTTAATTTTTTCTTGGGCTGTTCTCTGTGAGATCTGCAGTAGAGAACATAAGAAACAGGAAGTTATATTTGTATATGAAGATTCAACTCCAAAGGGATGCTACATCTTCAGCAAAACACTGCAAGAAAATTAGAAATTTTACATATAAAAACACTGTGTGGGCACAACACAAAGTTTTTGGATGTTACAGCAGGTGGTTAATATAATACAATTAATGCTTCAAAGGGTCACGGTATACTTACAGACTGCTACTGTGCATTCTTTCAACATAACCTTGGTTCTTACTATTCTTTTTATAATTTAATACAATTTCAAACAGTTTCGTGTCCTTGTAGTGCAGTGCACTGCAAGTGCAAGTGCAAATATGTCTTTTATGTTAAGTGCAGCCAGTTTTTCATTTGCACAGTACATGTTGTCACTGGTTCAATGGCCATGATCACGTAAAACACACATTCTGCATGAAGATGGCAGCACCTACTCACCGCATTCTTCTCAGCTCTCATGCAGTCCCACAGTGGCTCAATCCACTCTCCACACAATATCCGAAACACCATCATGAAAGAGTGGAAGAAGTCACTGAAATTCCATCTATAAAACAAAATGGATGCTTCATCTCCGTGTTTACGTGGTCTCATATCAAAATAACAGCAGTTTGTTTTTTGTATGATAAAACCAACCAGATGCACTAATTTCTCAAATTTATTTTTGGAATAAAACTCTACATGTTTCAGACAGTTCTTCTGTCCATCATCAGGAGTTTTTCACTGTACACACAACAATGGTATATGTCATACAGCTTGCAAGCAGGATCAGGGTGTTCCATCCTGATCCTCCTCGCAAGCTGTCAGCAAACCTGTATTACATATACCATTGCTGTGTGTACAGTGAAAAACTGCTGGTGATGGACAGAGGAACTGTCCGAAACATGCAGATTTTTATTCCAAGAATAAATTTGAGAAATTAATGCATCTGGTTGGTTTTATCATACAAAAGTTATCATGATGCACGGTCACATGAACATCAAACAGTTCGTTCTTTTTTAAGTGTGTTATTTAAAGATGATTCCAACTGCCAAGGCATCAAGTTGTTCTGATATAAAAGGTAAATCAGTCCTTTTACAGTGGTCCAGAGGGTTCCAGGAAGTTAAGGCACCCAGATTTCATGACAAGGGCACAAGATGGTGGTAATGTTGTCAGCCTTATGCACCGGCCGCCTTTAACCCCAGGAAATCTCCTGGTACTCATTTCTGTTAGAGGCTGAATCGACTGCAGGGCCATAGTGCGATTGGAAGGATTTTATGTCAATGAAAAATTCCAATGACACCAGCTGGGATCGAACCAGCGACCTTCCGATTTGTAGCACAGAACCTTAACCACTGTGCTACCACGGTCCCCTTGTTCTCACATACAACGACCAAATAACTTTACAGTTGCTTGTGCCCTTTATAACTATCCAAAACCTCAATTTAAATCACCAGTTCTCTGTTTATTTTTCAACTTTATATTTTTTGTCTTATATTTTATATTTTCGCAACTGAATTTAACTTTAAATAAGAGTTATTTCCATCCTTAAGATACAACCATGGCAATTCACTATTTTTTTGTACATCAGCACACATTAATTTCCAACCACATGTTGCAGTCATGACCAGAAGTGGATGGGTTGGCCTTGGGACTATACATTTAGATGTACAGGGCAAGGACTGCCAATAGGAGTGCAATTGGAGAGCTTTCTTTGGACTATGGTCTTTGCAGTTATAATAATCCAGTGTTATCCAACATTTGACAAAAATCTTATGTTTATTGGACCGTGCATCATCTTGACAGTTGAATAAAGAGAGACCAACTTGATGTCACTTGCGTTATTATTTCATTATTTAATGCTCAACATGTTTCAAATGTTAGTACATCCATCCTCAGGAGCTTGCGACTTATTTGAAGAGTTATTTCATGGGTTGTATTGCTCTGGTTCGATGTGTGTTGGTGTTACGGTGTGGTTCGGCTGGGGTGGTGTGGTATCCGGATGCAGGCTGAAGCACTGCTTCAGCCTTCATTAAATAATGAAATAATAAAGCAAGTGACATCAAGTTAGTCTATCTTTATTCAACTATTTGACAAAAAGTTTGACAAAACAGCAGAACGTACAAAATATCAGTAAAAGAACAAATAAAGGGAGGTAAAATTTCTGACGATCGTAAAACAGCATTAACTTTTAGTGGATGAATTTAAGTGCTAATTGTGTCTCTTGATGACCTGAGTTTTTCTGGCTTAGCATGGACATTTAAACTGTTACCACCTAAACATACAGAGATCAATGCTAGGCCATCCGCCAGTACATTTCAGAGACCAGCACATGGTCTTGTACCCCAGTGATGAAGGTTAACAATTAAGGGCTTCAACACTCTCTACACAGCAGCAATGTGACTGTACCTTGGAACAGGATCAGGGAAAAACTTTTCTTCTGTGTAGTCTTTAGAGAAAAGCTGCATTCCAATCACAGCGAAGATGTAGATCACAATAACAAGCACAAAAGTGAGGTTTCCCAGAGCACCGATTGTAGAGATGATGATGCTGAGGAGGACCTTCATTGTGGTCCATGACCGGGCCAACTTCAGAACCCGCAACTGGAACAGAGTAACGTGTAACTCGCAGTGTCTAACAAAGTCCATGTACAAGCAGAGCAGGTCTCATTTTATGCCAGGCAAACGTTCCTGAAAAACATCTTGCGAATCGAAAGTGCACAAACTGACCATAAAATACCCATTGAAAAACGCCATATTTACTGGGGGTTCAGGTATTGACAAGCTCATCCTGTATAGTGTATAACGATACCACTAGTGGACCTACAGACCTGTAGAGTATATATATATATAGTGTATAGGCAGTTTATACACATTTCCATACATTATGATACACTTCTACAGAATAGATTTATTTACTTCTAATGCAATAAACATGAAAGGGATTCACTCCCATAGTTTTAGGTATGGTTCATTATGATAGGACTGTGGCAGTCTTGCTACACAAACACATTTTAGTTCATGACTTAGCACTTCCTATAATTCTATTAGCAATATCACAAATTGTATGTACACGAATATGAGCGAATCTCACATTATGGAACATGTCAGCAATTCATTCAATTTTTTTCAAGTCAACTTATTATGTTTAATTTGTCTTTAATACTGACTGTCTTCTGCCGATTTGTCACTCGCATTGCACTAGGTGATGTAAAAATCAATTCCTCTATAGGCCAGGACAGGCCCTGAGGGTTCCAGGAGGTTGAGGAGCCCAGACTTCAAGACAATCAGCACATGAAGATGGTAAGGTTGTCAGCCCTACGCACCGGCCGCCTTTACCCCCCAGGAAATATTCCTGGTACTCATTTCTGATAGAGGCTGAGTCAACCCCAGGGCCATAGTGTGACCGGAAGGATTATGTCAATGAAAATTCCAATGACACCATCGGGAATCGAACCCATGAACTTCCAGCTTGTATCACACTGCCTCAACCAATGTGCCACCGCGTGCCCCTCACTAGGTGATGTAGGTTTACATTTATCACTCATGTTCATACCAAAAGCCAATGCTGATGAAGAGGGAACTACCTCAACTGCGTGATTATATCACCAACGCTATCAATCCACACACATTTTCAAATTTCAAATGTCATAGTTGTGTATGACACTAACTTAACCTCTTCTCTACTGTTTATTTAATGAAACAAAACAACAACAGAGGTACAAGTTGCCACTTACCAAACGCAAACACCGGAGAACAACCAGGCTGTCCATTAACTCAAAAGACAGGTCCAGCAAACTAGCCGACACAATAATAAGATCAAAAATATTCCAGCCACAAGCAAAATACTCTTTGCTGAGTGCCAGAATTTTCAGGAAGCACTCCAATGTGAAGATTGATGTGAACACCTGCAATCAACAAACAGAATTATGAGGAAGTATGTCGATGTAAGATGGATGCAAATATGGCGACTGCAATGCATGCCAAACCACTGGGACAGTTCCATTGTACAACGTGCCTACAATTACCAAGGTGTAGGAAGCCTTGGTACCTCATATCAACTGGGATGGTCAGCATGATGAAAAATTACACAATATACGTAGTTTACGTTACAATCTATAATTACTGAATTAACAATGAAAGTTTTACATTGAAGTTCCTTGTTTTTATATATAGAATAAGTGAAAGTTAGAAATTTAAATAAAGAATTCTCACAACAAGTGTGGAACGGAATAAAAGTTAGGATGCAAAAAATGATGTCAAAATTGCTTATCACAGTGGCTATTGGATGACTGAATGGCAGAGTGACTAACAAACAAACAAATTAACTAACCAACTAAAACCAACCTACATACTAATTAACTAAGCAACTAACTGACTAAACAACCAACTGACTGACCAAACAACTAACAAATAACACAATTAACCGACCGACTGACTGACCAACCAACCAACCAACCAACCAATATCCTGTTATAGGGTATTTCACATGCAGTTCATGTGTATACAACTATTAATTCTTTTCTGTTATACAAATTAGGATGATAACCAAGGAGAGTGACATGGTAAAAACAGGTACCCTGAATGAAAATGGCAGATATGTGTGAAAGTTTTTCCAGAAAATGTGCAGGGTAGAGATCACTTGGGAGATGGTAAGATAGGGTCCCACACCAAACTACGGTGAACATGGCAATTAAACTTCTGCATCAATAAATGGTGGGGAATATGTAGAGTGCGGAGTGACTGCTAACATCAGAACAAGGACTGTGCAGTGAAGGTTCAGTAGTTAGTTAGATGCTATGAAACAATGAATTTTGTCACCACACTCCTACTTTGATCCAGCTAATTCCAAGTCATATCCCTGAAAATAATTTATCTGCTCCCATCCCTGTTTTCTTAAGACCTAATCAATGGAACTACTGTAAAATAAAAGAAATAAAAGAAAGAAACACACTGTAGAGTGCAAGGACAGATGTGTGATTTTTGACAAGGTTAACAGTAAGTGTTTTGGTTCCTACTGGTTAACAGCAGGCATGCCTCTGCACATTTTAAGTTGACATCTTAATTTTTTAAGCAGCACTGGCCATTGGTGGTGCCTGGGATAGCTCAGTCGGTATAGCGATTTGATAGGGGACGGACTGTTCGGGGTTCAAACCCCAGTGGCGACGAGATTTTCTGCAGCCGTTCAGAACAGCCCGTGTCCACTCAGCTTCCTGCACGAAGGTACTGGGGTCTCTTTCCTGGGGCGTGGCATTGACCACCTACACCCATCTAGTGGTGAGGTTACAGAAAGGGCAGAGATATACCTCTACCCATCCCCTGTGCCTTATGGCATGTTACAGGGTGAAATTTACATTTACTTCACCTGTCACCAATTTATTGTGCAACATGTCCTATCAAACTGACTACATTCTGCAACTAAAGCCATACATCTTTCAGTAACAATCTATGTGATGCTATTTGTAAATGGGTTCTTTGACCATGTTTCTATTGAATATAAGTTGCAGGTTGTTTCAGATGGATGTTGACAGGTCTCATGTGTTTAAGACAGGCCATTTTTAATATTACAGGATCCATTCATGCCTGGCATTAAGGGCCTACATGTGGAGGTAGAAATACAAAAATCAGAATTTTTACTATTTGTATTCTAGAAGAAATTGACTTAAATTTTGATGTGGAGCAAACAGGATGTCACCTTTCTTGGTCTCATACTTGCATACTTTCATGCTGTCCACTTCAAGGCTGAAGTGTGGTCACTCATTCATTTATTTATCATGAATTCAAATACTCCACTTTTGGTAATGCAACCATAGGAGACAGAATTAGTCATCAAGCATACCATTCCAATTAAAATAAACAGAAACTGTCATAGTCATGGTTTAACAATAAAATTAAACATCACCATAACAATTCAAATCTTCTACAATAAGATTCTCACATAAATTTCAAACATTAGCAGAATGTAATACATACAGGTTTAGTTCTTACTGTAATTTAAATATTCAGCTGAAGTATAAAATGAATGTAACTGTAAGAAATCCTTAAGAAATATTTTAAACTGATTATAATTACATGACAACAGCTTTATTGGAGTAGGAAGATTATTATATATGTTGATACCAGCACAATGTGGACCCCTATGGTAGACACATAAATTTGATTGTGGCTGAAATAAGTTCTTGTTATTTCCAGATTTAATGATATATAATACAAAATTCTCTATTATTGACAATGAACATGGTTATAGTATTTGTGTATTGAGCTGTTAAAGGTAATATTCCTGAAATTTTAAAAAACTCTCTGCAGGAACCTCTGCTTCTGGCTCCCATCATATTTCTAATAATTTTCTTCTATAATCTAAAAACTTCCATGCTATGTGAGTAGTTTCCCCAGAATAACAGTTCATAAGTCATTAATTAATGAAAATAAGCATAATAAATAATCTTAAGTATACTTTGTGATAAAAATGGTTTGACTACTCTATGTAGCAGGGTTGGCTCAATCAAGTTACAGTTTTATCTGTGTGACCCTTCCAGGATAATGTATTATCTATCACAATTCCTAGGAATTTTAAATTAGAGGTGGTAATTGTTAATTTTTTATTATTTTGTTCCATAACCAAATTATTAAAAGAACTGTTTTTTTTTGTAAAAAATTGTATAAAATTGGGGGGTTTTAAAATTTAATGACAGCAAGTTAGTATTAAAGGACTGATGAATTTTATAAATCATAATAATATCATTCTCAAAAGATACTGTGATTAGGGTTACTGACAATTAGACTTGTATTTTGTAACTTCCATTTGAGTTGATTTTGAGTGGTATTTTAGGCAGATCCTTAATATAAATTAGAAACAACAAGGGTCCTAGGATCGATCCTTGAGGGATACCACAATTTACTTTCCCCAAGTTGGAGCTTGTGTCTTCATTTGAAAAATCGTTACTTACACTGACTCTTTGATATCTGCTTTCAAGATATGATTTGATTAAGCTATATGCTGTGTCTGTAAGTCCATAAATTCTAATGCAGCTAATACAATGCCATGACTAATGCAATCAAGTGCTCTCTCCAAATCAAACAAAAAAGCACCCACAAATCTTTTTTTTTTTATTTAAAGCTTCTAATATTTCATAAATTAAGTCAAAAGCGTGTTTTTGGTTGACGAATTTGACCTCAATCCAAATTGTTTAGATACCATATTGTAATTACTGTTGAAGTGAGCCAGAAGTATGTTGAATATGACCTTCTCCAGCAGCTTTGAGAATGAGGGTAGCAACGAGACTGGTCTATAGTTGGCCACGTCTTTTTGTAAATAGAGGATATACTGCAAATTCAAGTCTTCTAGGACGTCATGCTGTGGATATCACTGATTTAGTCTCTAAAGAAACAATGGGAACCTCAGACTGAAAACACTCGACTCTAGCAACACACCCAGGCTGTCTCCCCCCCCCCCCCCTTTTTTCCCCTTTTTTTTTCCTTTCTTTTCTCGCCCCCCCCCCCTCCCCCCCCCCCCCTCCCCCCACCCTTT
>Ga0131853_10009096_pt1 | contig 18133 bp, 16 predicted proteins | sample TergutLab28metaG_FD_92764 | JGI IMG/M metagenome (GOLD analysis project Ga0131853, IMG submission 92764) | Labiotermes labralis P1 segment gut microbial communities from Petit-Saut dam, French Guiana - Lab288 P1 (version 2) (version 2) | ecosystem: Host-associated > Arthropoda: Insects >... | reverse complement strand
CGCAGCCACCTCATCGTCACCAACCACAGCCTGCTCGCGATCGACGCGATCGAGGGCGTCCCGATGATTCCGGAGTACGACGCGGTCGTCATCGACGAGGCACACGAGCTGGTCGCCCGTGTGACCCAGGCCGCCACCGACGAGCTGAGCGCCAATGACGTCGACCGAGCGGCGCGACGCTCACAGCGCCATGTCGAGGGGTCCGAGGCGGACGACCTCGCCGACGCCGCCGACGCGCTCCGGCTGGCGATCACCGAGGCGAACCCCGGGCGGTTCGTGACAGTGCCGATCGATGTCGCCGACGCCCTCGTGCTGGTCCGCGATGCCGCTCGGGCGTGCGTGTCGGCGTACCCGAAGCAGAGCGACAAGGACGACGCCGATGCCGGCATCAAGCAGGCCAAGGGCATGGTGCAGGACGTCTTCGCGATCGCCGAGCGGATGGCCGCCGGCAGCGACGCCGACGTGCTGTGGCTCTCCGAGGGCGGCGAGCGCATTCCGCCGCGACTCTGCGTCGCGCCGCTCCAGGTCTGGGGCCAGATGCGCGACAAGCTGCTCACCGAGAAGACGGTCGTCTTCACCAGTGCCACGCTGATGCTGGGCGGCGACTTCGGCGTCGTCGCAGGGAGCGTCGGGTTGAAGCCGGCCGAGCGGATCGAGGCCGGCGCCGAGTCGACGCGCACGGACTCAGTGCTGCCGTGGGTGGGTGCCGACGTGGGCAGCCCGTTCGACTATCGCAAGCAGGGCATCCTCTACGTCGCACGCCACCTTCCGCCGCCCGGGCGCGACGGGCTCGGTGCCGCGCAGCTCGACGAGATCGTCGACCTGATCGACGCCGCCGAGGGCCGGGCGCTAGGGCTGTTCTCCAGCCGTCGTGCGGCCGAGGCCGCGGCGGAGGCGGTGCGGCAGCGGCTGCCCCATCTCACCACGCTGGCCCAGGGTGACGCCCAGCTTCCCGAGCTGGCGGCACAGTTCGTCAGCGACCCGCACACCGTGCTCTTCGGCACGCTCAGCCTGTGGCAGGGGCTGGACGTCCCCGGCGACACCTGCCAGCTGGTCCTGATCGACCGCATTCCGTTCCCTCGCCCCGACGACCCGCTGATGAGCGCCCGGCAGCAGGCGGCAGACAAAGCCGGCGGCAACGGGTTCATGCAGGTCGCGGCGACCCATGCGGCGCTGCTCCTCGCTCAGGGCGCGGGGCGGCTGATCCGCACGACCTCCGACCGGGGCGTCGTCGCCGTACTGGATCCGCGGCTGGCCACAGCCCGCTACGGCAGCTTCCTCAAGGCCAGCCTGCCGTCGATGTGGGCGACCACCGACCCGGGCATCGCGCGTCAGGCGCTGGCCCGTCTCGCGGCCGCGGCGAACGCGGGCTAGCGGCTTACGGCCTGTCGCCCTCGGCGAGTGGCTCGGTGATCGGCGCTCTGACCGGCTCTGTGCTCGGCTGGCCGTGGGATTCAGGCGAGCGCGTGAATGCGGCGACGGCGACGACCCCGAGGATGATCACCATCCATCCCACGATGACGTCGAGGACCCAGTGGTTGCCGGTGCCGATGACGACGATGGCCGTGGTGGCCGCTGCCATCCAGGCGAGGGTGCGCACGACCCAGTTCCGGCAGTTGCGGTGCACCTGGATCGCCACCCACAGCGCCCAGCCGCAGTGCAGCGACGGGAAGGCGGCCAGCTCGTTGGTGTAGGTGCCGAGGCCGCGAGGAGCCGAGGCGTCGACGCCCCACCAGCCCTGGTTGCTGTGCAGAGCAAGGATGTCGGTGTAGCCCATGAACCGCGGCGGGGCGGTGGGCAGCATCAGGAAGAGCGCCAACGCGAGCAGGGTGCCCACGAGAAGTGCCCGACGCGCCGGAAGGTACGCCTGTCGGTCCTTGATGTAGAGCCAGATCAGCACGGCCGTCGTCAGGATGTAGTGCGCCGTTGAATACCAGTAGCACCCGAGCAGCGCGATCGTGTCGTGGTGGGTGAACCACGTGTTGAGCGCGCGCTCCCAGTCGATGCCGATCGAACGCTCGATGTCGAGCAGTTGCTCCGCTCGCGCCTTGGCACGGTCGAGATTGCCGCTGGCGAGCAGTCGCGAGGAGTCGTAGACGAAGTAGAGGGTCGCGGTGAAGACCATCTCCTGCACGCCACGGCGAACCCCGGCGAGCCGCCGCCAAGCCGGCCCGACTCGGCGTGTCAGCGACGTACGTTCAGGGGTCTCGACTGCCACGCTGACGAATCCTAGACTCCGACCCCGCGTCTCACAGACTTCTCAGGACCGCGGTGACCTTGCCGAGAATGCTCGCGTGGGTGCCGTCGATGGGCTCCAGCGCGGAGTTGTGCGGCAGCAGCCAGACCTTCCCGTCCTTACGGCGGAACTCCTTGACCGTCGCCTCGCCGTCGAGAAGCGCAGCCACGAACTCGCCGTTCTCGGCGGTCTGCGCCTGCTTGATGACGATGTAGTCGCCATCGCAGATCGCCGCCTCGATCATCGAGTCGCCCTTGACCTTGAGCAGGTAGAGTTGACCGTCGCCGACGAGCTCCTTGGGCAACGGGAAGACCGCCTCGGTGTTCTCCTCGGCGAGGATCGGCGCACCGGCCGCAATGGTGCCGACCACAGGCACGTACGTCGCAGCCGGGGCGGCGTCGCCGAGGCCCGTCTCATCGAAGTCGACCTCGTCTGCCGCACTGATCGACTTGCGCGCCTTGAGGAGCTCGGGGAGATAGACCTCGATCGCGCGCGGCCGATGGGGATCGCGCTTGAGGAACCCTTTCTGCTCCAGCACCTTCAGCTGGTGGGCCACGCTGCTCGTGCTGGTAAGACCGACCGCCGAGCCGATCTCGCGCATGCTGGGCGGATAGCCGCGCTGCTCGATGCAGTCCCGCATGTGCGCCAGGATGCGCTGCTGCCTCGGCGTCAGGCCGGTGGCGTCGGGAGGGCCGTCGGGAAGCTCGCGCACGTCTCGGGTGGTCATGGGACCAAAGTAGACCGGCTCGCCGCCGTAGTTCAAACATTTGTTCGAACTACGGCGTGTCGGGTGGTGCGCGACGCCGCCTGTCCTGGTCGACCTCATGGTGCGCCGACCGGCCGACGCGGGTGCTCGAAAGATTGTTCGAACAAACCCTTGCCATTGTTCGAATGCGTGATCTACGCTCGCTCATGTGTTCGATCGAACAGGTGGTCGAACGGTTGTCGATCAAAACTGTCGGTGGCCGTCGGTAGACCTTTCCTCGAACACCACAAGTGGTCCCGACCTTTCAGGAGATCCCGATGAGCAGCACCACGATCGATACCTTCAGCTACCGCGCCGCGCAGCGTCGCTCGGCCGTTCGGTTGACCCGTCGCGGCCGGGTCGTGGTCTTCATGCTCGCGCTGGGCGCCCTGCTGGTCGTCGCCTTCCTCGGTGCAGGCATCGCCGGGGCTGCGACTCACCGCGGTCACCTTGCGACGCATTCGGTGACGGTCCAGCCGGGGGAGACCCTGTGGGGCCTCGCGTCGGGCGCATCCCACGGCGGGGACGTGCGGGCGATGGAGCAGCAGATCCAGGATCTCAACGGTCTCTCGATCTCGAGCGTCTACGCCGGCCAGCACCTCGTCGTGCCCAACTGATCGCCTGGGCCCCAGCGCCCGCGCCGAGTTTGCCGTCAGTCGCCTCGACCCCGGCTGACGGCAACCAAGGGGAAGACGAAGGGCAGGGCTGCCGGCGGGCGGCCCTGCCCTTCGATCTTTCGGATCGAGAGGGCGAGAGATGGGGTTCGGCAGTTGAGCCCTGCGGCTCAGTCGGCTCTACGCCTGCGGCCGAGGGTTTCCTCGGCGGGTCGTGATGGGGGAGCGGCAGCGGTCAGGGCCTGAATGATCCGGGCGCCGAGCAGCAGGGCCACGAAGAGGCATGCCATCGCTCCGATCGCGGCAAGCGCGAGATAGATCCACGCGCTGTTCTCGCCGCTGCGCGCGGTTGTCCCGAAGTCGACGGCGGCCCAGACCAGGTAGCCCCACGCGACCACGGTGAGCGTTGCGCCGACGGCGAGCAGGAGCACTGCTGGCCCGAGTCGTCGCTTCTGTCGTGCCCCCGCGCGCTTCCCCTTAGCCACGCCCATATCTTCCCTGATCGAGGACCGGTTGCGGGAACGAATGCCCCGCGTGCCGCCGGTCGCGGGCCAGCGATCGGAACTGTCGGACCCCGCAGCTAGCGTTTCTCGTATGCCAGAAGCGTCTACAACGCGGTGCTCTAGACCCGCCACGCCCGACCTTCGTGTCTGGCTTGCGCAGGTCACGGACGCGGCGTACGGTAACCACTACATCTAGTAGTTACACCGGTGTAGTTCTCCACATCTTGTTCTACAGGTGAGGGGGATTTACCCACAGTGGGTCGCCGGTTCTCCACAGCTCCACATGCTCCATCCACACCCACCGACCGCGTCGCGGACGGTGCCGATGTGCCCCGAACGCCGCGAGAGGAGGCCTCCGATGCACTGCCCATACTGCCGGCACTCCGACACGAAGGTCCTCGACTCGCGCGTGGCAGAGGACGGTGGCTCGATCCGTCGACGCCGACTCTGCCAGGGGTGTGACAAGCGGTTCACCACGGTGGAGCAGATGCAGTTGACGGTGCTCAAGCGCTCCGGCGCCACCGAGCCGTTCAACCGCGAGAAGGCGATCACCGGCGTTCGCAAGGCGTGCAAGGGTCGCCCAGTCACGGAGGACCAGCTCGCCTGCCTCGGCCAGGCCGTGGAAGACGCGCTGCGCAGCGAGGGTTATGCAGAGGTGCCCAGCAACGAAGTGGGCCTCGCGATCCTGGCGCCGCTACGAGAGCTCGACGAGGTGGCCTACCTGCGCTTCGCCAGCGTCTACCGCGCCTTCCAGAGTGCGGGCGACTTCGAAGACGAGATCGCCTTGATGCGCACCGAGCGACAGCTCGATCCAGCCCCTGCGGGCTGACTCAGACAGCCCGGCTGGCCGTGGGGAAGCGAGCCAGCCGGGCCACCACCCGAGAAGTACACGACACGACCACGGGACAAAGGGGATAGAAGGTATGACCGAGACGGTGAGCGGCGGGGCCCAGAAGGGCCTCACTGGGGGCGGGCTCCACGTCGAGCGCGTGTTCAGTTCGGAGGGCGTACACCCGTACGACGAGATCACCTGGGAGCGACGCGACGTCGTCCAGACCAACTGGAAGACGGGGGAGACCGTCTTCGAGCAGCGTGGAGTCGAGTTCCCGGACTTCTGGTCGGTCAACGCTTCCACGATCGTCACCACGAAGTACTTCCGCGGAGCGGTCGGCACGTCCGCCCGCGAGACGAGCCTCAAGCAGCTCATCGACCGCGTGGTGAAGACCTACACGAACGCGGGCATCGAGCACGGTTACTTCCGGACGGCTCAGGACGCCGAGAACTTCGAGCACGACCTGACCTGGCTCCTCGTCCACCAGTACTTCGCGTTCAACTCCCCGGTGTGGTTCAACGTCGGCACCAAGTCGCCGCAGCAGGTCAGCGCCTGCTTCATCCTCTCGGTCGACGACTCGATGGACTCCATCCTGAACTGGTACAAGGAGGAGGGGTTCATCTTCAAGGGCGGCTCGGGGGCCGGCCTCAACCTCTCCCGGATCCGCTCGTCGAAGGAACTGCTCTCCAGCGGCGGCACCGCTTCGGGTCCGGTCAGCTTCATGCGGGGCGCTGACGCCTCCGCCGGCACGATCAAGTCCGGTGGCGCCACTCGCCGGGCGGCCAAGATGGTCGTCCTCGATGTCGACCACCCCGACATCGAGGAGTTCATCGAGACCAAGGCGCGCGAGGAGGACAAGATCCGCGCGCTCCGTGACGCCGGGTTCGACATGGACCTCGGTGGTCGCGACATCACCTCGGTGCAATACCAGAATGCCAACAACTCGGTCCGGGTCACCGACGAGTTCATGGCGGCCGTCGAGGACGGCAAGCCGTTCGGCCTCCGCGCCCGCATGACCGGCGAGGTCATCGAGCACGTCGATGCCCGCGAGCTGTTCCACAAGATCGCCGTGGCCGCGTGGGAGTGCGCCGACCCGGGCCTGCAGTACGACGACACCATCAACGACTGGCACACGAACCCGGAGACCGGTCGGATCACGGCGTCCAACCCGTGCTCGGAGTACATGTCGCTCGACAACTCCTCGTGCAACCTGGCCTCGCTCAACCTGCTGAAGTTCCTCAACGACGACGACACGTTCGACGCCGAGCGCTTCCAGCAGGCGTGCGAGCTCGTGTTCACGGCGATGGACATCTCGATCTCCTTCGCCGACTTCCCGACCGAGGCGATCGGTCAGACGACCCGCGACTACCGCCAGCTCGGCATCGGCTACGCCAACCTCGGCGCACTGCTGATGGCGATGGGCCTGGGCTACGACTCCGAGGGTGGCCGCACGATGGCCGCCGCGCTCACTTCTCTGATGACCGGTGCGGGTTACAAGCGCTCGGCCGAGCTCGCCGGCGTGGTGGGCCCCTACAACGGCTACGCCCGCAACGCCGAGGCTCACCAGCGCGTGATGCGCAAGCACCAGGCGGCCAACGACACCGTCCGCTCGGTCAACGCGGTTGACGCCGACGTACTCAAGGCTGCGACCAAGGCGTGGGCCGACGTCATCGAGATCGGCAAGGACAACGGCTTCCGCAACGCCCAGGCCTCGCTGCTCGCGCCGACCGGCACCATCGGCTTCATGATGGACTGCGACACCACCGGCATCGAGCCCGACTTCTCGCTGGTGAAGTTCAAGAAGCTCGTCGGCGGCGGCTCCTTGCAGATCGTGAACCAGACGATCCCGCGGGCCCTGAAGAAGCTGGGCTATCAGGACGAGCAGATCGAGGCGGTCGTCGACTACATCGCTGAGAACGGCCACGTCGTCGACGCCCCGGGCCTGAAGCCCGAGCACTACGAGGTCTTCGACACCGCCATGGGCAAGCGTGCGCTCCAGCCCATGGGCCACGTGCGCATGATGGCCGCCACCCAGCCGTTCCTCTCCGGTGCCATCTCCAAGACCGTCAACCTGCCGGAGTCGGCGACGGTGGAGGAGATCGAGGACGTCTACATGCAGTCCTGGAAGCTGGGCCTGAAGGCCACGGCGATCTACCGCGACAACTGCAAGGTGGGCCAGCCGCTGTCCGACGCCAAGGCCGAGAGCAGCGAGAAGGCGGCTCCGGCGAGTGCGGAGCCGGTCGAGGTGACCAAGACGGTGACCGTCTACGCGCCGGTCCGCAAGCGCCTGCCGAAGTCCCGCGCCTCCCGCACCACCTCCTTCACGGTCGGAGGTGCCGAGGGCTACATGACCTCCGGTGCCCACGAGGACGGCTCGCTCGGCGAGGTCTTCCTCAAGCTGGGCAAGCAGGGCTCGACGCTCGCCGGCGTGATGGATGCCTTCTCCATCGCCGTCTCGGTCGGTCTTCAGTACGGCGTCCCGCTGGAGACCTACGTCTCGAAGTTCACCAACCTGCGCTTCGAGCCTGCCGGTCTCACCGACGACCCCGACGTCCGGATGGCGCAGTCGCTGATGGACTACGTCTTCCGCCGGTTGGCGCTGGACTACCTCTCCTTCGAGGACCGCGCCGCCCTGGGCATCTACTCGGCCGAGGAACGCCAGCGGTACCTCGAGACGGGTTCGTACGAGCCGATGGGGGAGACCGGCAGTGCCGCTGAGCTGATGGCGACGCCCACCGAGACCCAGGCGCCCGTGCTCGAGGCCGTCGAGGCGGAGATCGCGGAGCCCGCGCAGGCCGAGGTCGTCGAGGATGCGGCCCCCGCGGCGCCGGCGTCGAAGACCAAGGTCGCGCACACCACCGCGGAGCTGCTCGAGCAGATCTCCGGCATGGCCGTCGACAGCCCGCTCTGCTTCACCTGCGGCACGAAGATGCGTCCGGCCGGCAGCTGCTACGTCTGCGAGGGCTGCGGTTCGACCAGCGGTTGCAGCTGAGCAATGTCTCGCCGGTGAGCCGTCGAGATCACCTGGGCGAGTCCCCGCCGTGAGGCACTGAGAAGGGCCGGAACCTGAGGGTTCCGGCCCTTCTCGCGTGCCGCCTACGTCTGCTCAGGTTGCGCTGCCGGCTCGGGTTGCTCGTTCGGTGCTGGGCCGCGCGGCGAGCCGTCCCGGGTGTAGCTGCGGTAGTAGTCCCGCCAGATCAGCCGGTGCACCGGCACCCAGCGGGGGATGTCTCGCAGGCCTGGGATCAGCGGAAGCAGGATGAGGCCGAGGCTGAGGATCATCATGAGTGCCCACACCAGGGCGTCCGCGTTGCCCGAGGTCGAGAAGGGCCTGACCTGATACCAGAACGTGTAGAGCACATCCATGGCTGACCCGGGTAGTTCCCGGTCTCGTTCATCATGCCCCACTGATCGCCGCCGAGTTGCATGGCGCGGGCCTGGTTCTCCAGGTAGGCGCCGTCGGAGAGCAGCAGCAGGCTGCGCGTCTGATCGCCTCCGTAGAAGTTGCCCGACGAGGTCAGCGCGCCTTCGAGTCCGCCGGAGCGGGCAAGCGTCAGGAACGCCGCGGTGAGGGCGGGAACGGGCCCGTAGTCGCCGGCCGGTACCGACGCGGGGTTCCCTTCGGGCGCGTTCGCCAGGGCATCGCCGTAACTGGTCGCCCAGGAGGTCTGCCGCGCGGAGCCGCCGGCGTCCCATGCGGCAAGGGCGGAGTCGAGCGTCGGGGTCGTGCGGGCGCTCCGCAAGGGGTCCAGCACGAGGCTGGCGGAGTCGACCGGCAACCGCACGCCGCCCCACTTCGCCAGCGGGATGCCGAGCACCGCCTGACCGTCAGCCGCATGGTTGTACGGCGGCCCGTAGGTCGCGCTCGCCGAGGTCCCGGCAAGCTCGCTGGTCGCCGTCGCGACGACGTCGCTGGGAGCGGCCTTTGCCCACCCCGACATGGTGATGGGCGGCACGTCCGGAGAGGACAAGACTCCGGCGAGCACGAGCGTCAGCGCTGTGACGAAGCCGATCGCCAGGACGAACTCCTTGACGAGGTCGTAGCTGCGGGTCGGGAAGTCCGCGGACTCCCGGGTGATCGTCCGCCGGCGCGACCGCCGTCGTCCGCGGCGGTCGGTGACGACGTTCATCGGTCCTTGCCTTCGGCGTCGATCGGAGGCACGACGCCACGACGGCGTACGAGCACGAGGTGGACGACGACCAGAACGCCCACCACCGCGGGCGTCAGGACGACGTGCCACAGCAGCATCTGACCGGGGCTGAGCACGTTGAACCACGCTCCGACCCCGACGGCGTTGAGGCCGTCCTTGGCCTGGGTGCTGATCCACTGCGAGTCGAAGTTCGACTGCGAGAGGTAGCCGGTGAACGCGGCCCCGATGGAGCCGAGGAACGCCACCACCCCCGTCACCCAGGTGAGCACGCGACGACCGCGCCAGGCGGCCATCCAGAACTGGCCCCACAGGTGGATGACCATGAAGGCGAAGAACAGCTCCACGCTCCACAGGTGGAGCGAGTTGACGAAGTGGCCGAGCCCGGAGACGTGCCACCACGCGGCGCCGCCGATCGCCAGGATCGCCCCCGAGGCGAGGACGACGAGGAACGCCGCGGCCGTGAGGACGCCGAAGAGGTAGACCCACGAGGAGACGTAGACAGGTTGGCGGTCTGGTAGCAGCTGCCCCGGCGGGACGGTCCGGGACAAACGCTCACGGAAGCGGATGGTCCAGTTCCGTGACTCAGGCAGGGAAGAGCCTGCGGTGGCGGTCATCGCTTCGACCGTCCGAACGGGACGATCAGCGCCAGTACGAAAACGACCAGCATGATCGCGACGATGGCGGCATTCGTGTAGCTGACGTGAATGACGCCCCAGTGCAGGTAGGACCCTGCATGGGGGCTCGTGAACAGCACCGACATCTGACACCCCTTGAGACGGAAGGCAGCGTCCGCGCCGCGCTCGCGTGATCGACCCTTCGAATGTCGATCCGGGCGACTGCGGAAGCCAGAGGCGAAGGTCCTGGCGGAGTGAATGCAGAAGGACACGTCCGGGAGGGCACGATGTCGCCGCAGCCGTCGCCGACTCGGGACGGGCATTCGGCCGACGGCGGAGTCGCCGCCTACGATCATGGGTGTGCCCAACTTCGGACTGGTGACCAGGATCCACGTGCTCACGGCGATTCGGAACTACGACCAGGCGGGCGCCGATGCCTTTCTGAGCGAGTACGGCGTCGAGGGGCCTGCCTCGCAGTTCGTCGTCGAGCGCGGCCGCCGCTACGACGCTCGCGCGCTTCTCGCCTCGGCCTATGCGAAGGCGACGGGCACCGCTCTTGCTCCAGCTGATCTGCCAGGCGACGCCGGCAGTGTGCTGGAACGACTCGAGTTCCGGGTGGCGACGCCGGAGGACCTCACCAAGCCAGCGGCCAAGCGGACGACGGCAACCCGGACGACGCGCGTGGCCAAGCCAAAGGCGGCGCCGGCATCCAAGCCGGAGCCGGTTGTTGCCTTGTGCCCGAAGTGCATGACGCAGCTTCCAGCCTCCGGTCGCTGCGACTACTGCGACTGACCGACGGCGTCCAGTCGAGACCCGCCTTAGGGTGGCATGAGTCCCGCCCATGAGGGGGCCGAATCATCTGCGTGCGGTCACTTGACCAGGACCGGCCTGTAGGCGTGGACCTCGAGGGTGGCCGGAGCCCCTTGGATAGTCACCGTGCCGGGCACACTGCGCGGCGGCCCGCCATCCACGGAGTACGTCGCCGCGTACGTGGTGTCGAGGCGCGGCCGGAAGGTCGCCACGCTTTCGTACCGATGGGTGATGTCGTCGCTGATCGGCACAGCCGGCGCGTAGGCCCTGCCCGGCCAGGTGGTCCGAGCGACCTGACCGTCGCCCCACGTCCAGGTGTACGTCGCCGGGCTGATGCTGAACGTGATGCGGTGCCCGAGCAGACGAACGCTGCGCGTGAACGGCTTCGCCGTCGTGAAGAAGATCGTGTCGAAGTTGACCCGCGTACGTCCGCCATTCGGTTGGATATGGAGGGGTGATGGCGGGAGGGGCAGGCGTCGGAAGGCATCATCGATTCGGCCCGGGGTGAGTCGCGGCCGTCGGGCTGCGTGACGGCTACATGGAGCTGCGTGCTCATAGAGGACCTCACCCGCGTCTGTCTGGTACCAGGTCTCCATGCGAATGTGGCCGCCGGGGCATTCGCTTGGCTTCCTGCAGATCGACAGACCCCCGAGGTCGCACAGCGGGCGCGTGACCCAGTGCCCGGGAGGCAGTGATCCAGAGGAGGAACCAGCGGTCGACTTCGTGGACTGGCGGCTCCCCGCCTTGGCATGAGCGTTGAGAGCCCCTGGGCCAGACGAGATGTGAACTGTCGTTGGACGGGCGTCGTCAGCTGCGGCAGCACCCGACACAGCCACGCCACTGAGGGTGAGCAGCGCGAGGACGCAAACGGCAACTCGACTCATGACCCGACCGTCCAATCGGTCACGAGCCACCCGCGGGTCGTTGGGCTCAAGATCCAGTGGTTGTGCGCAGAGCCTGCGTCATAGATTTCGACTCGACCCGTTCCCAGGTGAACAACCTGTCTGGTGGCCCTGTAGACGAAGTCGACTCTGATGAGCTTGAGCGGGTCGGCCGCAAGCGGTCGAGCCTTCACTGAGTCTGCCGAGATCACCCCGCCTTCGAAGTGACCGTGCTTGGCACGGACGGTAGCCAGATAAGCCAGCGCTGCCCGGCAGCCGGTGCAGCCCTCTGAGAACAGAGTCCGGAGGCGGCTCGAAGCGAGAGACGCCTGACTGTAGTTAAGCTCTGCGACGACGAAAGCAACGAATGCCTTGGCTCCCTCTGTCGTGTGTTCCATCGCGGCCACGGGCATCACGGGCTCCTGCGGGCGGCTGGTCGCGCTGGAGGGCCGCTCGCTTGTCGACGCCGATTGCGCCGGGACTGACGACGACGGCGCTCCTGCGGGCACCTGTGCCCCGCATGCTGTCAAGACAGCAAGCCCTGCTGTCGCCGCGAATGCCGATTGTCGCATCGATAGGTCCTTTCTCGAGTGACACGCCTGAGCGTCGCGAGCAGAACCGTAGGTCGGTGGGGGCGATGTCGACAGGGCCCGCGGGTCTTCCTGTGGATAACGGTTGGACTGCGGCAGACCGGATAGTCGAGCGTGGCTCTGATCTACGCGTCCGCTCTCACCTGCTCGCCCGGCCTGGTGGCTACCGACCTGCCGCAGGCCGACGGGCTCCTCATCCGGTCGCGAGCAGACGGTCGCGTACGGCGGTCAGCCATACGCGGTAGCCGCCGTCATCCGGCCTAGGGTCGAAGTCGCAACCGCGCCGCGCCAGTTTGATCGCGAATGCCTGACTGTCATTTGCAGAAGGCAGTAGGTCATCGATCTGCGCTGCCGCAGCGCTTGGCCAAGACGCCGGTGCTCGGGCGATCCAGTCGTCTACGAGGTCTTCCCATGTCTCGAAAGCGTCGCCCCAAGCTTCGTAGAACTGCCCAAGGAGCCACTCGAGTTCAGTCTCTGGGCCAGGCATTGGAACTCCTCTCAATGGATAGGGTAGGCGGAATCGACTCGAAGACCGCTGCGCGTCAAGTCATCCCTCACTAAGACCACCCTGTAGTGGCGAGTCGTGGTAACGGTGCCATCGGGATCCATGACTATCCCGATGGGTTCAGTCGCATCTCCCTCGAGCGGGAGAACGCGAAGCGATGTCTTCTCGAACCAGTGCTGAATCTTCGACTCGTCTCCGGCGAGCTTTTCGTTGATGCACGCCAGCGCCGTGTCCGCGTCCGGAAAGGTAGATGAGTACGGCACCGATCTCTTCCCTTTGAACCTCATCGCCAGCTGCTCTGGCGTGCGCCCAACATGCCGCGCAATGACGTGGGTAGCAGTCGTCCTCTCGAGGTGTTCGAGCTCCGAGAGAGTCAACTGATATCTGCCCAGGCCCGACGCCGTGGCCCGACCACCTACCGTGGCGGCGGACTCCATCGACTCGAACGAGGCTTCGACCGTCTTCGCCTCGACGATCCCGCCGGCGGCGACGGCCGCGCCTTCGAGCACCGGCCCCATCACCTGGAACCCCTCGCACAGAGCCGCAGCGGTGGCGAGGAAGTCGGTCGCGAGGTCGGCGATCGTCACGCCGATGGTGCCCGCAAGGAGAGCCTCGAGGCCGCCTTCGGAAGCGACGCCGCCGACGCCGAAGGTCAAGGCGCCGACGACGATCGCGGCCCCCGTGCCCGCACCGGCCTCGAACTCGGCCACGTGGCACTGGTGCTGCATCTGGGAGATGGCGGAGTCGGCCGAATCGGCGAACTGCAGGAGCGTGGCCGCGAGTGCCGAGCATTCGTCGGCGTACATCGTCATGTGCCGGCCGAGGCGCTCCAGCACCGCGCAGGCGAGCGGTAGCTCCGGCGCTCGGTAGGTGCGGAGATCGGCGGTGGCGCAGTCGAGGTACGTCGACGCCTGGCCGTACGCCGCCGCGAGTGCCGACCAGCCACCTGCGGCGCGGCGCACGCTGCCTGTGGCGACATCGGGCCACTGGGCGCTGGGGTGGAGCGCCGTCACGACGTGCCACACCCACGGCTCGCCACCGTTGTCCCCGACGGCGCTCGGTGGCCCGCTGGCGGATGGGTAGGGCGCGGAGATCGTTCGGGGCGGATGCAGGATGTGCGTGCCCGGTAGATCGATGTCGGCCGCGTGCTCGGCGAGGGCGTAGTTGTCGAAGGTGGTCGCCACCATCAGCCGCAGCTGAGCCACCGCGCCGGCGAGTCGGCAGCCGGCCAGGAAGGCCGACCGCGCGACGGCGTCGTACGGAGCCGTGAACGTCGTGACGCGGCCGCCCATGCCGGCTGTGCCGGCGAGCGCGCCGGACGCCTGATCGAGGGCGTCGTCGAGCAGCGTGTACAAGTCGCCCAGGAAGTCAGTCGTGGTCCTGCCCGGGCCGGCTTCGAGCAGCTGGGCGTTCACCATCGCGCATCACCGCGAGCCTGCATCGCACAGTCCTTCCCCCCGAGGAGTCGCGCCGAGAGCACGGCGCGCTTGGGAGGCTAGGTAGATCGCAGAGACGCTCGGAAGGGCCCACCGGGGCCTCTGTGGATAAGTCGCGCTCGGCGCGGTGGGTCAAAGCCTGTGGATAACCCCTGGTACGAGCGGCGATGCACGTCTAGCCTTACCTCGTCCCATCCGCGACGACCACCGGAGATCGAGATGACCCGTCACCTGCTCAGTGCGCTCTGCGCATCGACGCATGTGACGCACTCGCGCAAGGGTGAGCGCCGCGCGAGGTGGCATATGGAGCCGACCCAGTGTCGGGTGTGACCACACCCGCCGCCAGGCCGCTCCACCGGATGCTGAAGTCCGGATCGGGGCGGCCGTTTGCGTTTCTGAGGAGGAGGTGAGGCGGATGTCCGCGACCACCGTGTCCCTGCTGAACGCCTCCTACGAGCCACTGGGCAAGGTGACGTTCCAACATGCCGTCCGGATGCTCTTCCGCGAGGTCGCGATCGTCGAGGAGCCGCATGGTGACCGGATGATCGGCCCGCACCGCTGGCCCAAGGTGATCCGCCTGGTGCGCTACATCGCCACGCACTGGATGTATCGCCCGGCCGGATACAGCCGGATCGGAGTCCTCAAGCGCGACGCACACCGGTGCGCCTACTGCGGGGCGCACGCCACCACGGTCGACCATCTCCTGCCGGCCTCACGCGGCGGCTGCTGGTCGTGGCTCAACACCGTCGCCGCGTGCCGGGCGTGCAACGGCCGCAAGGCCAACCGGACCCCCGACGAGGCGGGCATGCGGCTGCGGATCCTGCCCTACGCCCCGACCAGGGCGCAGTTGCTCACCCTCTGACCGGCGCCGACGCCGCTCAGTCTGCGAGGCCCGCCGCATCCCCAGCACGTACGCCGCCGGGGACGACCACCTCGGCGTACACGCCGAAGACCGGCTCGCCGGTGCTGGCGCGCGGCCGGTAGCCGGCGAGCTCGCGCAGCACCGGGAGGTCGCGGATGCCGCTGGCCGGTGAGAGGTCGACGACGGCGCACCGAGGCACGGGCTCGCCCACCCGCACGACGGCCTCGCCCAGGGTGAGCAGGCGCCCCGCCCACCGATCCTCGGCATCGGAAGCGTCGGCAGCGGCGTCGTTCTGATCGACGACGACCGAGGCCCGGAAGCGATGCGCGTCGAGCCCGTCGCCGCCGAGCCGGCGCGCCAGCTCCGCAAGCGAGCCACGGCTCAGGATCGTCACTCCGGCGCCGTACACCACGGCGCGGCGGGGCGCGCGTGCCAGCCGGACCGGCTTGCCGAGGTAGTCCGAGAAGAGGTCGGAGTGCGGCCCGTCGAGCAGGTCGAGCTCGGCGGGTCGGCCCCAGTACTCGCAGGTCAGTCGCTCGCCCGTTGCCTCAGGGCACCCCGTGGCCGAGGACCCGTCGGGCAGGGCGACGGTGAGCGAGTCGGCGTATGCACGCGCCTCCACCGCCACCAGCGCGCCGTGCTGCACCGTTCGGAGCACCCGCCGTGCCGCGACGTCGACCAGGCAGTAGCCACGGTCGCCGACGAGGCCGTCAGGATCGAGCCGCACCTCGTCGTAGGAGAGGTGCCGGGTGCCCTTGATCGGACTGAACCCGACGGCTGCGACTCGCATGCACGCAGCCTACGGCCGCGGCTGGTCACATCCGTGGGCTGGCAGACGCAGACCGATGCCACCCGCGCGGGGGATGACAGAACCAGCAAAATCGCTAGGGTGTGACAGCTGTCACATTCTCGGAGGGAAGTCATGCGCCGTATCTGGGTCCTCGTCGCTGCCGCCGCGCTCGTGGTGGGAGGCACTCCGGCCGCGCTGGCCGGCGGCGCCAAGCCATCGCCGACGCCGACTCCGCCGCCGCCCCCGGCGGTGACGGCCCCGGGCGCGCCCGGCGCCTCCTCGACGTGGACGAGCGGAGCGAAGGACGGCATAGGCACGAGCACGACGACCAGCTCGAAGGTGTGGTTCACCCTCGGCCAGGGAGGGATGAACGAGGTCTACTACCCGCGCCTCGACGTCGCGAACGTGAAGAGCCTCGAGGTGGTCGTGACCGACGGCCGCACGTTCACCGACCGCGACAGCACCGACACCAGCCACAGCGTCCGGCTGCTCAACCGGACCTCGCTGTCCTACCAGCAGATCGACACCGACCTCGACGGGCACTACCGGATCGTCAAGACCTACACGACCGACCCGGCACGTTCGAGCATCGCGATCAACATCAGCGTCGAGCCGCTCGACGGCGGCCACTACACGGCCTACGTCCTCTACGACCCCTCCCTGGACAACAGCGGCCTGCACGACAACGGCTCCAATGACGGCTCGACGCTGCTCGCGAGCGACACCTCGGGCACCGACAAGGTGGCCAGCGCGCTCGAGGCCAGCCCGGCGTTCACGGCCGTCTCCAGCGGCTATGCGGGCACCAGCGACGGTTGGACCGACCTGGCCACCGACCACACCCTCGACCACCACTACACCTCGGCGCCGGACGGCAACGTCGTCCAGATCGGTCAGCTGGCGCGCAGTGGCAACGGCGCCACGCACGCCACGGTCGTGCTCGGCTTCGGCGCGAGCACCCAGGAGGCGGAGCAGACGGCCAACCAGACGCTCGGCAGCGGGTTCGCCCAGCTCCAGCACGCGTACGACGCCGGCTGGGCGTCGTACCTGAAGTCGATCAAGAAGGCGCCGAGCAGCGTCGCGAGCGATCCGAAGCTCCTCACCCAGTACGACGTCGCGGTGATGGCGCTCAAGGCTCACGAGGACAAGACCTACCGCGGCGCGTTCATCGCCAGCATGACGGTCCCGTGGGGCCAGGCGGTCAACGCCGACAATGCCGGTGTCGGTGGCTACCACCTGGTCTGGGCGCGCGACCTCTACGAGATGGCAACCGCCGAGATCGCGGCCGGCGACACCGCCGCGGCCAACCGCTCCTTGGACTACCTCTTCAACGTCCAACAGAAGCCGGACGGCTCCTTCCCGCAGAACAGCCTGCTCAACGGCACGCCGTACTGGGGGAGCCTGCAGCTCGACGAGGTCGCCTTCCCGATCGTCCTAGCCAGCCAGCTGCAGCGCTACGACGCCACCACCTGGACCCACGTCAAGGCGGCCGCGGACTTCATCGTCAGCCACGGCCCCTCCACCCCGCAGGAGCGCTGGGAGGAGGAGGGCGGCTACTCGCCCTCGACCATCGCCGCGGAGATCGCCGGCCTGGTGAGCGCCGCGGACCTCGCCAAGCGCCAGGGCGACGACGCCTCCGCCGCGCTCTACCTCGCCACGGCCGATGACTGGCAGCGGCACGTCGAGGACTGGACGGTCACCACCACGGGGTCGCTCGGCAGTCGCTACTTCATGCGCATCGACGACAACACCAACCCGAACGACGGCGACAGCCTGGAGATCAACAACGGTGGAGGCACCTACGACGAGCGCGACGTCGTCGACGCGGGCTTCCTCGAGCTGGTCCGCCTCGGCGTCCTGCCCGCCAACGACCCCGCGGTGCTCTCGTCGCTGCCGGTCATCGACTCCACGATCAAGGTGAACACCCCCGAAGGGCCGATGTGGTACCGGTACAACCACGACGGCTACGGCGAGAAGGCCGACGGCAGCCCGTACGACGGCACCGGCGTCGGCCGCCTGTGGCCGATCCTGTCGGGCGAGCGCGGTGAGTACGAGCTGGCCGCGGGGCAGCCGGCCGAGTCGTACCTGAAGACCATGGCCGGCGCCGCCAACGCCGGCTACATGATCCCCGAGCAGGTCTGGGACCAGCCCTGGGCCGACGGCTTCACCTTCGGACAGGGGACCGGGTCGGCGACCCCGCTGGCATGGTCGATGGCCCAGTTCGTCCGCCTCGCACAGTCGATCAGCGCGGGCAAGCCGGTCGAGACGCCGACGCTGGTGCAGAGCCGATACGCGTCGGGATCGGCGCCGCAGGGACCGTCGCTGGCGCTCACCTCGCCCGCCGACGGCCTGCAGACCACCGCCGGGACCGTCACGGTCAGCGGCACCACCACCGCCGACCAGGTCTACGTACACGGCCCGGCCGGCACCCAGACGGTGCCCGTCTCCGGTGGGTCGTTCTCGGCCGACGTTCCGGTCGTGCTCGGGCGGAACACCATCACCGTGGCGGCGGTCGGCAGCAACGGTGGCACCGCGCTGGTGCAGCGCACCGTGGTCTCCACCAACCT
>Ga0131853_10009093_pt1 | contig 18138 bp, 8 predicted proteins | sample TergutLab28metaG_FD_92764 | JGI IMG/M metagenome (GOLD analysis project Ga0131853, IMG submission 92764) | Labiotermes labralis P1 segment gut microbial communities from Petit-Saut dam, French Guiana - Lab288 P1 (version 2) (version 2) | ecosystem: Host-associated > Arthropoda: Insects >... | reverse complement strand
CAGATAGCAGGTAGGCTGAGAATGACTAAAGAAAGAGTGGGCTATATCATTGGTTTATTTGGCTACACAAAAGTCTGTTCTCGATGGGTGCCACGCATGTTGACGCCGGAAAAGAAACAAAAACATGTTGAAATTTATGAAGAACTTTTGAAGCGCTATCGCGAAGAGGGAGATCAATTTCTTTTTAATATTGTTACTGGGGATGAGTCATGGATTCATCATTTTGACCCTGAAGAAAAACGACTGAGCATGGAATAGAGGCACACTTCATCTCCTCACCCAAAAATATTCAAAACAATGCCGTCTGCCGGCAAGATTCTTTTGACTGTTTTTTGGGACTCACAAAGAGTTTATATGACAGAATTTTTGGAAGCTGGGAAAACTGTCAGTTCAGCTCGGAACATTGAAACAATAAAAAACCTACAGCGGAGGGTGTGTCGAGTTAGGGGGGCAACATCGCGGATTTTGTTGCTGCGTGACAATGCAAGACCGCACACTGCTCGTGCAACGATTGATGCTCTGGAGACACTGAAGTTTGAGGTTCTCTCCCATCCGCCCTACAGCCCTGACTTGGCACCAAGCATCTTCCATTTCTTTCCTCACCTCAAGAGGAATCTCAAGGGGACTCATTTCATCTCAGATGATGAAGTGAAGCAAGCTGTGACGTCGTGGATCAAACAAAGAACTCCTGAATTCTTCATTGACGGCATGCGTAAACTTGTTTTACGTTCGGAAAAATGTATTGAACGACAAGGTGACTATGTTGAAAAATAAGTATGTCAATTTGTAGCTAAAATATTGTACTTTACTTCCTACTTTTGTTTGTTTAAATACATGGTCTCTTTTCCTAGATATTTCACTGTGTGCATTACTTATCAGCCGCCCCTCGTATAAGATGATGCACCTCCACAATTGTCAGTTTTCAGGAAAGTATCAACACAGAACTTGATTAACACTGTGCTTAACTTTAAGGCAGCCACAATCTTTTTTAAGACCACAAATTCTGGAAAAATTCTTCTTCCATTTAGGTAAATATGGTTATTGGTATGCAAAGTTTCCAGTATCACATATTCCTACAATCTGACAGCATCTAGACGAAGCATCAGACTCTTTCTCCATTACCATATAAGTAATATTGAAGACATAAATAATGTTTCATACAAATTCTGTAACTATGTTTATAATTCATCTGCATATCAAATTGCACATAACCACCTTCAGTGACTGAACATGGATTTTATGTAGCAACAATGTTGTAAATCTTACATCATTAAACAAGTTCACTCAAAAGCACATGCATTGCTTTCCAGAATTTATGGTTTTTTGTCATGCATAGTTACCTCTGCTTCTGCTGTCAAGCCTTGCTGTTTACTATTGCACTATATCATAATTATGGATTGTATACTTCAGCTGAAACCCCTTATCAGTGGTGCAACAACATTCATTATGAATACAGTGCTACACAGCCTCAGCCTTGTCATATAGGATTTATTACATTACATATTCCAATGAATGAGAGTTAACTGTGTTATTGCCCTTAGCAACTTCATACCTGGAGATGCAGCATGGTAGTGAATCTGATTATCATACGCCTTCTCTGGAATCACTGTGTGGCACACAGACATTAGGATGAGGAACTCTCTAATGTATGGTGCTGTGGGGTGCCCTGATTGGAGATTCTGCAGGACAATAATGTACAGTAACACATTAAGACTTGCTGACTATTGTAATGTTCAAGATCTTCAGCTACCAGCAGAGACAGTCTACTAAAGGATATTTACCCGTCCAACACAGTTTCAAGCACAGGCTTCAAAATGTTTACAAATTAATATTCCATATTTAAAAATGGAACTCATTCCTCAAAGAAAACACAATGTCCTCTACTACAAAAATGCAACAGTTAATGCCATTTAGCCACTCAGTGTAAGGGCCAGTACTAAAGACATAAACTTAATCAGTAAAAAAATTTAATTTACTTATATTAAAGCAGATGGTGCACATGATGAACACCGTGCTTTTCAGAGTTAAAACACACACACACACACACATACAATGTACAAAGAAGATACCAAATACAGACTTCACACAGTCACAGAAAGGACAATAGTTACGCAGACCAAGACACAAGCAATTTGTCCATACAGCAATATAGTATGTAAAACTATTGACCACAGCTATATTTTTTTGAATATGTGTACAGTGCTCAATGATATCAGAACCCAATTAAAAAATTCTTTCTCTACTTTTCTTCATATTTAACACTGGATGTTTAAAAACAGTCATACAGAGGCCACAAACACGTGGTGTTTTAGAATCAGTTTTTGCCAGAAAAACTGCAATCTGTTAATTGGGATCTTGCAATTAGTCCATAGTTGCTTGTTTACCCCAGCAATAAGATTTTCACCATCAAAACAGAGCTTCAACTTAGTGGTTACAAAAATAACCACGGCAGGAACTGAGAGCAGACATTTAGAGTACTTGTAAAATGACCATATGCCAACCCTGCTACTATAATTTGCTCAGGTAGCACTGATGTCTCTCAGCAGGATGAGTTTAGGTAAGAGCACAGAAACACCAGATATTCAGACAAATAAAAAACATACATCCCTAAGACTGAGGAGATCAATGACAGTTATGCTTCCACTTACAGGAGAGAAGATGAAGATAGAAAGGTTCACTTGGAACACTGATAACTATATATAATATATATATATATATATATATGTGTGTGTGTGTGTGTGTGTATGTATGTATATACATACACATAATACAGTATCATAACCCAGAAAAACCACAATCTCAATTCTCACCACCGTGGAAATCTCACATTTTACCATGCCACACTCAACATTACCTTGACTAGCTGTGTTTCATATGGCGTCGCCTCTAAGGTATAAATATGCTCAGCTACTGTACATTTTTTAAAGTCCATCACATTCCTTGTTAATGTTCCAGTCTTATCTGAAAATATATATTTCACCTAGAAATAAAATTGAAAGCCAATTAGACAAGGTAAATAAAACCCCATAAAGGAACTGGATGTACAGTAATATCACAATCACACACACAATCATTACACTTTTACTTCATTATTTACAGGTGAAAACAGGAATGCAACACTCACAAACTGAGTATGTAAACTTTCCATAAATCTGTGATGTTTTGTCTGTATTCTCAAAACACATTTCAGATAATGTCATTCAACTGTCTGCAGTGTCCAGCATTTTGGGGTTTAAAATTTTACACCTGGACAAATACATGCTGGTCTTTCTGTCTCCTCCAAACTCACAACAGCCAATTTTAACTGTCTTCTGAGACACAGAACCACACAGTGTGGAAGACATCTAAAGACACTTCACAGAAACTGCTGCTTCTGTCATCAGGATATGTGAATACAGCATACACAGTAAAGACAATGAACAAATACGAACAGAGTAAACCAGGGCACAGATCTTGCCACCTTAATAGGGGCAGTAAGATGCAGAAAATCAGAAATGGAATGTCAGAAGATCCATTTGTAAGTGAAGATGAAGAAAAATCCCTTCCCAACAGTCTCACTTTCTTTCACTGCATTCTCAATTCCTCCCCTTCCTACTGGCTCAGACATAGCTTTGCCCCAGTCCACCTTGTCCCAATATCTGCAACGTCTTCTCTATACACAGCTTACTGAACTACCCTGAAAATTAACAGCAGGTTTCTCTGAACTGTTGGTACACATACACCATACTACATAAAATAACATAACATCTCAAAAACAGTTATCTTCATAGTCAGTGCTGTGAGACCCTTAAGTCTCATATAGCATTCATTTTCCAAAACATGGAACATCCCATTTTCTGTTTTCATTATGTGAAATGGACAACAGCAAAAAAATTGTAATTATCCGAAACAATGCCTGAATTTTTGTATCTTGTGAAACTAATGGAAAATAATGATTATAACATCATTATTCAAGAGCATCAGTGTGTACAGTGCAAATCATGGCATTATGAACTTCTAACAGAAAAAAAAAAATATTAATGATAGAGTCAAAACAGTATCAATAAACAAAGTTTTACAAAAGCACAATGTGTCTTAGGTGTATGGATAGACAAAATATTCATTGTATGCGACCAAAGTGATACATAACCAATGCCAGAGGGTTGCAATTATGTCATCAATATGGTAATACACCAGTACCAACGGATATAAAAACAGATGTCTCACACAAAAACTGGAAAATATATGAGACCTCAAACTAAAACAAATGTTTCAAATATATATGCAAAATGTTGAATTTGTATTAGCCAAAGGATACCTAAAATATGGTAATAAAAAATATAAAATGTAAGTGGGACAAAAATGGTCTTCTATATTGCCTGCTACGCACACACATACTAGTGTGCATGCACATGCACAACCACACATACTAGTATGCATGCACATGCACAACCACACATACACAGTTTCCTGAATGAGTCAGAGGGTCCTAAAAGTATACTCACAGTGCCATTTTATGAATTGTAAGTGAGAAAAAGGAAATATAAAAATAATAAAATTGTTGTATTTTAAATATTTGTAACAGAGTGCCTAAAATAAGCCTTCATGATATTCTGCTTCTACATTGTTTACTAAAGGTAAAAATTGGTACTTTTCTTGTACTTCCCCCTTGTTAACTCATATTTTGCAGACACGGTTCTACCAAATAAGCTGAGTATAACTTTCAAGTAACACAGCCTTCATCATGAATTTTTTTAACACACCATCTTGACCTGGGAAATTGTCATCATTATAATTTAGTGGCTCCAGTACCTGTCCTAATTCTTCATTCAAATTTGATGTTCTTGCCATTGCTGGTGTGTCACTTTCTTCATGATACATATCAATATCCATATTTATAAATATGGCCTGAAATGGAGAAGTAACAGATGTAAGTGATGTGACATATAACAGATACATATATGGAAGTAAGAACACCAATTCATTAAGTATTGATAGACACCCACATGTACATCAGTTTAGAACTTCTGCAGTTACATTGTCTTATCAGCATGAGATTAGTTGCTGTGTGTGTGTGTGTGTGTTTGTTTGTTTGTTTTGTGTTATGGATGGAGAATGGCGCAAGATACAAGTCCCTTTGTGCCAGCCCCTTATTTTACATGAATATGGTGTGTAGACGGAATAATCATAATGGAAAATCATAAGCATTTCAAAAAACTCACATTAGTGTCACCCTGTCCACCACAAATTCTATATAAGCTACCCTGGAATTGAACCCAAGCCTCTGCATTGATAAGTCAGTGTTTAACCACCAGAGTTATGATGGGGCCACAATAGGACTGCTACAAGTTAATCCTTACTAAACAGCTAAATTACAATGTCATTTTTATACATTCACAGTTCCATAGGACAGTTTCAATGCAATAACCACATATTTCATCATTCCTCTGGAGGAAATTTAGAGAAGTATACAGAACTCAGCTTGGACAATAATCTTCCCAGGTTACATCTGAACCAATCCGTTCAGAAACATAAGTCAGCTCATCTGACTACCTGTAAGGTTTACAGTCATCTGCTCACCTGCCACAGCATGCCTCAAGTTACTCGTGACAAGAGCTCTGTAGATCATAATTTGTTTCACCATTGCTACTATGATTCATTACTGTAATATTTGTGACAAAGAACAAATATCTTACACACACATATATCTGACTGCACTAATTACATGTCCTCTTCTTAAATATTAATCAACTCATATACAGGATGTTTTTGTTTTCATGTCAATATTTCTGAAATTATTTTTGAAGTAATTCCTAGTCAGCAATGCTGCTGGGACACCAATTTGATTCTCAGTGCTTATGCAACCACAGGCACTTGTTCAATAATGATTCACACATAACTAAACAGATTTATGTTTTAGGCAAGGCATCCCTGTTCCGTTATTTTAATACACTAGTAAATGAAAAATAGTAATTAGAGTCTATACACAACTATTTTAAATCATTGGTTTAAATGATATTGGCAGCATGTTTCGGTTTTTTAAAAAACCATCTTCAGGATGAACACAAATCAAGGTACGAAATATATGTTATAATGCTATGATTAAACTAGATATTGTTGTACATCAAATTAGAGTTATTATAAGAAACTTTAATGTAAAATGAGATCTCATTCAATCATGGCATTGTAACATATATCTCCTATCATGATTTGCACTCAACCTGAAGATGGTTCTTTAAAAAACCGAAACATATTGCTGATAAAATTTCAAATGATGATTAATTAAAAGTTGTGTATAGACTATAATTACTATTGTTTCATTTACAAGTGTATTTAGGTGTCATGAACAAGATGTCACATGGTACAGTGCATTGCACAGCAAATGTTCAAAGGGGCACAACCAGATTGAATACACTTTCCAGTTCTATTCCTACTGAATTACAGGGCCATATCGCAATAAATGTTCAAATAGGCCACAATGAGCTTGGACACACTTTTTGGTTCTGTTCCTATTGAAACATTCAAAATTCACACAGAAGAGTCATTTATGTCAGCGTTGCATGCATGCTGTTCTCTATTAATGTACCAAATCAAAATCTAACAGGCAGAAATGTGGGAATCACGGTGGAACACAGAGCTATAGTATTTGGAATTCACCTTTTGTGCACAAATATGCACAGAGAAGAACATGACCACAGAGTAACAAAATCAGATTAGATGAATGTAAATCATTCCCCAACCTATGAGGAATCAGACCGATGTTCCAATGGCATTGCTAACTAGAAATGGCCTCAGGAATAATCCCCTGAAACAGGGGCTTACAGTCATGTAACATTCTGCATCATACAGAACCATTTCAATCTAAACCAGTCTTTCTGCTATGTACACAAAACTGAAAGTGGGCACAAAAATTGGATGAATACAAACAGTAGGAAAATGTGCACTTCAAAGAGTGCCATTACCACTAAACAGTGTTTATAGCCTTTCTGTTGTGGACAATGAAAATGTATTTTCTCTTATTTTCATATTCTTAGATCATGAAGTTCATGTACAGGCAATATCAGAACAAAAAACATTATGTTTCCAGTACAAATAGACTCTCACCTGAACAAACCGCACAACCTCCAATGAAACTTGCAACGAAATGGGAATCAGATTGTTATATAATATAATGAATGTCAGTAGATTGTATCCAAAGTTGACATTTATCAGATCTGAAACAAATTTGCAATATCCAAAGTTGACATTTAACAGATCTGAAACAAATTTGCAACATAACAGAACCTTTATAGATGAAAGTAGCTGAAATTTTACAGACATATATGTAAAATAAAAGTCTACACTTCACAGTCCATGTATTAATTTTACGTCCAGGTGTATGAAGGAAACTACATGTCTAGTCTTGCTAAAATCTGAATTTCGCTGTATACTGTCATATATGAGTTGTGGGATTAGAATGAAGTATACAGAACCAAAATACAAAATTCCAGTAATGATGCTTTTCAAGAAACAGAATTTCTAAATGATCAGTGTACAGTCAATAGAATGGTTATGTGGGCCAATTATATACTTTGGCAACAAGTAAGTTTACAGTATGTTTAAGACATGCTGCATAATCTGTTTTACTTTCCACCATGGGGCACGCAGTGGCACTGCGCTACAAGCCGGAAGGTCATGGGTTTGATTCACGATGGTGTCACTGGAATTTTTTATTTACATACTCCTTCCGGCCGCAGTATGGGCCTGGGGTTGACTCAGCCTCTAACAGAAATAAGTACCAGGACTAATTCCTGGGGGATAAAGGCACCCAGTGCGTAGGGCTGACAACCTTACCACCTTCATGTGCCGACTGTCTTAAATCTGGGAGCTTCAACCTCCTGGAACCCTCTGGGTCTGTGCAGGCCTGTAATGGGATTGCTTTACCCTTACTTTCCACCAAATGCTGTTTATTTCATAATTTTATCTCTTTCTGTTTAAATAATAATCAAAAATTTAAATAACAACATGGTAATTTAGAGGTTACTGGACTAATTATGAGAACCAATTATGTGGCATTCTCAGTCAATGATACATTACACCCAACAGTCACCTTTCACAGAAATTTGTCACAATAAAATTGTCCACCAAAAACAGCTAAAAAATGTGAAGAAGCTAAAGAAGAGAGTTAATGGAGTCATTGCAAACACCAAGCCTGAAATCTTGCATCACAAGTGGACAGTGATAGCATGTCCAATGACTGCTGACAGCCACAATTAAACATCGATGTGACCATTACATATTTACATATCTTGTCTGATGACTGTGAAATCAGCTGCACACCACGTTGTATACACAGCAGTATGTAACTTACTGGACACAATTATCAAACAAGAACTTCCTAGCGTTAAAGCTGAATATCTCATTTATACCTGCTGCCTGCTGCATATGTGCATTTGACCCTCTCATTATCAGTTGGAAATCCTCTTGTGCACATGTCAAAAATCGTGTTGCATAATTATAATGGTCTTCAATGTGGCCAGCCAAATGAAACACTGGGTTTTCTTCTGACTGAGCAAAACTGTACTGACTCTGTTAGGCACAGGTGCAACAGGCAAGGGACAAACACGCTCCGACTTGCTGAACATTTCACGTGAAAACCCAACAATTTAAAGTGTAAATTCAAGTAATCAAATGTAAATTTAAAAAATCATTATTCTATAATCAGTCTGTACAGTGACACTATATTTTTACAGGCCTTGAAATTCATAAACTACTTTGTGCCCATGGTCTCTAATGAATGGCCTTACTGGCAGTGGCAGTCACTTGCAAATGCATACCAGACTGTACTGTAGAAGAATTATTTTTGGAGAGTTTTTACCCACTCACTTATTTCACCTCAATTAAAAACCTTTACAGATGATGTATAAATATGTATATCCACAGGCACCCACTGATAACAAAGCAGTACATTTAAATCAAAATTGCATGCAATTTCTCACCAAGTGCACTAAATTCTTGCCAGACTACATATTAATAAATCCAACAAACTGCATTTATGGGCAGAAGTTTATAAATGCCCAACAGGCAAAAACAACCCACTTTTGCAAGGACACAAGAATACAAATTATTTAGTATATAATTGTAATGAAGCACAACTACCTACATGTGCATTGTGTGGATTTACACATTGCATGGAAAATATGGAAAATATTAACCTTACCAGACTATTAGCATATTCTTTATTACTAGGAATCAGGTCACTAGGTGACAGTTTCCTGAAAAGTTAAGATATAATAAATTTGAAGTCAAAAAATAAAATCTACTCAAAGAGGGATAAGTCACATAATTTTGGAAAATAGAAAGTTACATAACACCAGCTAAAAACAAAATAAAATACAATATTCTCCTGGTACATCTTACCATTCATGCCTATATACCAGTCCTTAGGATGACTCTTGATCCACAGTTCACTAAATATCGCTGAGAGGAGACAAAGAACCACGAGAATGAAGAAGAGGAGCAGTATTTGTGTATTGGTCATTTTGTCTACTGTTGACCGTTTTAATGGAGCTGATGTTGAGTTCTTCATCAGCTTTGTCTCATGACCAGTGTAAATAACGATACCAAATACCCAACTTGTGTTGCGCAGCATGGCCCCCCGCAGTAGAAGTTGATCTGGACCTAGTGGTACTGCTCTGGAACAATTGTGCACTAAGTTCAGTCTCATATACAATGTAATGAACATCTTAATTAATGTTATGTAAAAACTGCGTACGATGTTCAGTTCAAAAGAAAAGATACTAAACATTTCAATTAGTTAGCTCATATGTGAATCTTCAGCTAGTATATAGGTTTCACTACAACACTGAAACTGAAGGCCCAGCAGCCTCTCCTCAGTCTACAGTCACGGAAACACCAGTTCTTAGTATCTACTTTACACAGGTAACACAAAAAGTATAGCAACAAGCCACCTTCCCTTATTCCCTTCATCAGGCTATTATTCCTTACAAATGTAACAACCATAACACAGTTCAACTTACAGCATACAAGCTTATTCAATAATACATATGTTAGCCTGACTTTACAAGACGCTTCACATGCTTGTATCTCCAGTTATTCAGTGAAATACACTCTCTGAGACTGTATAATGCTGACATTTTCATGTTATGCAATAAAAATAAATTTGGCCAACCATATCAGACTTCTTCTTGTAGCCATTGTGTTAAGATGGAAATCTGCAGGGTGGCCATTTTATCATCTGCCTGAGTACAGCAGCTTTATCTTATACAAACCCCACATCTCACAGGAACACCATTAAAGAGACATCCTACACTATTCAAAGAGTTGGCGACTTCCTTGCTTCCTTACGCAACCATCATTATTAATGTCAGTAACTAGACTATAGTGCCAAATAACTGGATTATTGTTAATGATGAAATGGAAAGAATGTACATGAAATGGATGCCTCATGTACGGTACTATCCTAGAATTCAACATGATGGAATGATGAAAACCATAAAAAAAAACTCATTAGTCAGTGTCCTGCTAAATTTAATATTAGGCACCTCTTCAATTCAAGTCAGAAGCATTACCAACGGGGCCATGTAACTCAGCAAAATTCTTATTAACACCAACAAGGCCTGTGAAGAAAATTGTGCAGAAAGGAGAAAAAAAACATTTCAACAAACTGTTATCTTCTTTACACTACAATACTGCCAAATTCTATAGATATTAATCTCTCACTTTACCAGTGAGGTAAGTACGTACTCAAGTACAGACGCAGGCAGGTGCACCATGCACCACGTAAAAATGCATGCCTCTCCTGATTTCCCAGAGGTACACCACTCGCTTTCGTTTTGTTTTGTACCCTTATACTTCCTGCCCTTTGCACCTACTCCACCCATAAAGTTGTCCCTGTGCACACCACTAAGGCACAGAGGCTGTGAAGCCACAGCTCCGCTCTTTAGCTTAACTCTGGAACTATATGGTGAAAAGTGGTCAGCTTCATGCCCTTGTCACTTTATGCCCAGCAGAAAAGCCCGCAGCAACCACCGAATAAGAGGAAGGAAGGGCCCTTGGGTTGGTGTAGAACATTCAGAGAAGAGAAACTTCTCTTGTCCCTGCTTGGAATCAAACCAGGATACCACAGTCGCCCAGACTGTACCCTACATCACTACATCTACTTACTAACACACAACAACAGTAATCAGCCCAACATACAAGGTTTCTGGAAATTCCTTAACATTTGTAACAAAAGTATTTTATCCATATGGTCTAAACTTCCACAACTGAGTGAATGTAGGTCCTTACTCATCCAAACATAGGTGTGTAAATCTATGATGAAGGAGCATGAATGTATCTGTGTTTACTACATCCTGCAAAATAAGCAGTGTGTCATGAAGCACATGTCAGGACTTTCTCATTCAAGATCAACCCTATAAAGACATAAATCATCAGTGTCATGTGCTTCAATATACACTATTCTCAGTTACACAATACTTTTACATACTGTTTGTCTGTTTCCTTCAAGACCCCAGAGAACTCATAAAGATGCCTGTTGGGCAGTTCAGACTGCAGAGTGCCTTTAAACAGAGTGAGGTCCTTAATTTCAAGCAATCTCGCTGTTTCTGGTATTGCCTGCCGAATTTTCAGGTTTGTTTCTCCATCGAGGTTTGATGTTTCAATGTAACAGATGGCTTGAGGCTCACTGTTAAGGTATAATATTGTTAAAACTGGAAGAAATTTCTCTACTCAAGTGTACAAACAGATGAGCAACAACATAATTAACGTTAAAAGTTGTTGAATGGCAGTCAAATAACTTATAGAAATTCAAATGATATGACTTATAATAGGAGGGATATTCATATACAGTGTGGCTGTAGTTCCACCACTAAAATAACACCATGCCAATGGACCCAGAAGACCTCAGTCCACTTTCCAAAATGTTTTTCTGCCGTAATTCCATTTGCATTTTTGCCACCAACATATGAGTTACTAGTCCAGGCCACTTTTATTGCACTAACAACACTGGCTTGTATGTAGAAATTTCAAACATATAATATCATCAAGGGAACAAGGACAGACACAGCTCATGAAGTGAGTTCTGTCTGAAAGCAGAGTACAGTATACTGCAATGGAATATGACTTTCAAAAAGCAGGCAGAGGAACCTCTCTGAGGTCCATTTAGTATGAAAACATGACAACCCAGAACAACCAATTTCTGTGTATTTTCCACAAGGCAGTCTTCTGTTCTGTTAACACCATGTACTCTTTATTTCCTCTCCTCCTCTCCCCTTCCTGCCAATGTGCCTATATAAACTAACCACAATCTCACCCCACTCATTTCAACCCTGAAGAGGGAGGCAGCATAATCCTACAAGAGTTTAATATCCACCTACACGACCACATGGTGTCACAACCAACATGACCACAACCTGAATACTATCACTGTGAAAACCTCAACAATTTTCTATATTTTATATTTTTCACTCCATGCATTGTGATATAATTGTTATAAAGTAATCCAAGCAACAACAAATAAGTAATGTTTTAATATTTTAAAAAACACCTACATATTTCGGGCTTCACCGGCCCATCATCAGGGAGTACAGCTGTACAAAAACAAACATATTCAACTGCATTATCATCATAAAAAACTTGTTCCAGAAAAAAAAACAGAAGAACATAATCTGATGTATCAGCTGATATATGGCCTTCATATTACATTACCCAAAACATAATCTACATCCATATGCTCACCCTCCAACCTATCTTCTGCAACCCAGTACCATGAACACACTCCAAAAGACAGGCTGCTTTAATTTATGGTATGTACCACAACTGGCGCTCTATATCCTGTAACATGTGTTAATTTTACGACATCTGTATCAAAGCCCTCTTACTTTAAAATGATTTATAACCACTTTTGTATTTTATAGCAACCAAATATTTTATATTATATAACTTTTCTGATGTTGTGTTTCATAATTGTCAGTGTACATATGTAAATCATACATTGGCAACTTCAACGTCATTATATACACTGGAGATGATTGTTTTTGTACAGCTGTACTCCCTGATGATGGGCCAGTGAGGCCCAAAATATGTAGGAGTTTTTTTAAAATATTAAAACATTACTTATGTGCATTGTGTTGTTTTAATGTGTAACAATTTCCTACACATTTCATTTTATTTAAGTTTTTATGGACTGTCAAACTGAGCACAACAATGGACAGTAAAAAAACTTCTACCTATATGAAGACCTTGAAAAATTAATAAATCACCATTATTAAAAAAACAGGTCAACAAATTGTTACCTGGAGGAGAGGATGGCCAAATCTGCTGGAAAGAACGTGTTGTTGTGGACTTTTACAATATCTCCAACCATCACATTAAGCCACTGAACCCAGAGCCAGTGACCTTCTCGCAACACTTCAACTTTGCGGTGGTTGATTTCATCATCTGCTCGATGTCGTTTCTGTTTCAAATGTACATAATTATAAACAGACTGGAAAGCCTACAATACACACAGCAAAGCACAGGATCTCCATATGTATCATTTGCAGCTTGAGATTCTGAAACTTCATAGCTGTTCTAAACACTCATTTCTATTCATTGAGCTGTCTTTCAACAAGCTGAAGATACTGTTTGTAAATTAAAATACACAAGCAAAAAAATTAAAAACAGAACAGTTAATTAAAACCAAATTAAAATTAAAACCAAAACTGGCTTAAAAACAGAACTAAGCCAGTTTTGGTTTTAAATTTTCTCTATGAACAGACCTACACGCACATATTACTGCACAAGTTTAATTTTTAATGTAACATTCCTTCATTTTTATGTTTACTGATGGAATTTAAATGGCAGATGGTACAGTGACCCACAGCACAGCACCCAAAGTTGTAAATTAAGACAGAATTAAAGTGACAAGTAAAGGAAAGAGCAAACTTAGTTTTCACACTGTGAACAAGTATACAGCCTACTGCACTAATAAATCCACAGCAATACAAACACTAATAACAGAAGAAAATGTATGCAATTGATAGTAATCCAGTAACATTCATTCAATATCATGCTCACAAATAAATAACAAGATATGTGAAAGTTAAACAATATTCAATTTAATAACAGAAGTTGAACTACATGTGATTACATAAATTTTGCAAAGCTATTTCCAACTGAGCACATTAAAATTAACTATAAGACACAGATGTGATCCATGGCACTTGAAAAATCCTGCAGATAATGTAGGCAGAACATTCTATAGCATGTCACTATTCAGAATGTTGAAATACTGGGTTTCTTTTTAAAATACAAATGCAGCAGTATTATCACTTCATTTGTAATACCTGAATTCATATTCAAATCCACAAAAATCAATCATTACTCCAGATACATGACAACAAATGCCCCTCATCCAACCAGCTTTACTAAAATAAAACCTCATCTGCAAGACTTCCAACTGTACAACAATTATCTGTAACATTAGTAATTTCTTTTTCTGTCAAATCTGCATAATCATCACTAAGTTCTACACATGTAAACTCTTCAGATTCCTCTTCAGATTCCCAAGTGTTGTCCCTGAATGTTTCATTTTACACTCTGTAACTCTTTGGTTTACAAGTTTACTATTTTTCTGGATTATCTGTTATGATCCTGTTATTTGCATGCTTTCTTCCCCAATATTTTTAATGGTCCTGCTTTAGAGAAGGGCCTTTTCAGTTTAGGAGTCACTTTAATTCATCCCACAAACTCAGATGATGCTTCTTCCTCATTGGTGGTGTTGTCTCGGCATCTGAAAGTATAACTTCTTATTCTGCCCCGTGACTGTCAGGGCCATCAGTGAGAAACAACAGAAATTCATCCAAACCATTTTCACTTTAGGAATAAATTCTGGCCACAATAAGCACTTTTCCAGCATTGTGTTTGGTAAATGCATTCCCAAAGGATTTTCCAATAATGCCAGCAATACTGTAAATTCTTACATTAATTACAGGTGCAAATTTTACCTTTTAATTCATACATACATTCTGAAGACAGCTTGACTTTTAGCTGCAATATGTACCTGTAGCTCACTGCTAAACTTTTAAACACACAGTTTTGTTTAAAAGATGAATAGTTGGTTTTTATTGTTATTGTAACACAACAGGATAAATCATCTCAAAAACATAGTTGGTGTTCTGGTAGGTATGAGGTTCTTCATTTGCGCTTGTGGAAACACTGACATTGCACAAACGTGATTACCAATGTCATTTACAGGAAACAATCATTACAAAATAAAATTTCCATTGAAAAGTAACAGGAACCTCCTTGTTGGTACAACAATCCTTACTGTATATTAAACAGTTACATAATAATTACACCACAATTGACCTGCACAGGTCATCTTCAGGTGATGTTCTACTTTGAACATGCAAGAAGGGAATACACGTGATGCTGACTTTTTGTATACTGTAGTGTTCGGTTCCTTTTTTGTTAAATGTATTCAAGCTTATATTTATATTCTTGATTTCCTTACAGTATTAGAAGAGGTGCACATTTTATCCTGTTTGATTGGTGATAAAATGAAGAAAACACATATTGCAAAATTTACCATTTTCTCCCTTGAAATCATACTCCCCACCTGTTTGATTCCATTAGGACAGATACTTGTAGGAGGAATATGAACAGCTGCACTACCAGTCTCATCTAACCTGTGGATTTTATTAGCGGTGAAGTACTGCCTTGACACAATGCCTTGAAGTTTTCAAAAAAATATTGTCACAAATCATAATTAGAACAAGGAGAGTGAGCAGGATTATTAGCCTCACATTTTCTCAAACACAAGGACTCATGGGGTTTTCTCATTCCCCTCAGCCACATACTGTATTACCAACACACACATTCTTTCCCTGCCTCTCTGGGATAACTTTGCTACTTCCTTTCCCACACTGAAAAGCACATTTGAAAGTTTCCTTCTTTGTGAGACCACAATGCAGCATAGAACGGAATACGTAAAAGCGGGCATCGGAGTAACCCATGGACTTTGACTGTTTTCAAAGACCATCATATAATAGGCATCCTGTTTGAAATAATCAACCAATTCAAGTTCGTGTGTGGCAATAAAAATTTTATTAACATCATCTGTGGCCATATACTGAAAATCATCTTGGTATTTCTTGTTTTTACAACTTCATAAAAAGATAGCTGAGTGTAGTTTTTGAACTTACAAAATTATATGTCACTGTTCTTACTCTTGTTTGGTATTAACTACATTTTTTAACAGCTCATTCTATCATTAGTGAATATCTCTTTCTCTTGTTTCAACTAATCTGCTTCATGGCATTCCCCTAGAAACTGAACATACTTCTTGATGCTGTATGTACTGAACATATATACTGAGGGACATGACCCAAGGTACAACAACAGACATCCCCCTCCAGCAAAAATAACAGCACAATTTTAATGGTCATTTTCAATTGGCAGGCACTGTTTATACCAAATTAATTATCACAGAAATTAAGATCTTACTCTGCCTTAGACCGTACAAGAATCAAAATGATGGTCAGACTTGGTTATAACTTCATGAAGGGGACTGGATATTTTGTGTCATTATAAATTAATGTTGTTATAACTAAGGACCATAATGTTATGATTAACAGTGAAGTATTCAAAGTACCACAGAATACCTGACTCTATAGATGAGGTGTTGCATGTACCTACGTCATTATAACCAGGCTTGACCGCACTTTACGCATCATCTATAGCAAAATAATGGCTAATGACCAGAGGCAAAGATGACCCAAAGTACAACACTTTCCCCTACATTTGTCAAATTGAAACTGGGAAGACAATGAAAAATTAAATGGTTTAATACTCACTACGTCTTCAATTATCTCCTTGATTGCTGACACGCTCAGAATGAATACGAGAGGAAACAAAGTTGTATAGCGTCCAGTTGGGGATACATCTGGTATTTGCTGAAAAAATAGCCCACATTAAACATATATGTAAGAATGTGAAGTATCAACTGACTATAATTCACAGAACATTGTTTGGAGGATATACAGATTAACAAGAGAAGATCTCACTGAAGGATGAAGCAAATTGCATGAAGAGGAGTTGTATAATTCATACAGTATGTCTAATTAAATATTACTCAGACGATAATATAAATCAAAGGAAGTGGGGCACAAGGCATGCATGCAACAGAGGAATCATGAATCCAAAGTTTTAGTTAGAAATCCTGAAGGACAAAAACCAGAAACCAGTTATAAGTTACAGGTAGAGGTGAGGGGATTATATCACATACAGCATCAGGCAGAACCCACACAGCCTATTTTCCTGCTGGATGGAGTGTACAAACTTCTTTCACTGTTTTAACAGTATCATAAAACTATTCCAAATAATCTGAGCTACAGACAGCATCATCAAATAAATCACAAATAAATAAATAAATAAATAAAGTATGTTAGAAATGATGAAGAAAAGAAGACTTAATATGCTACTAGAGTGTTACCCACCTCATCTAATACTGAAATTAGGAATGAGTTGAGCTATACGTCTACTCCCACTCTGTCCTACAGGGTGCATTATGGGGACACCTCTACCTTTACTACGGTGTCAGTGTGCCTGAGCAGAAAATTTACATTAAATAGTTTGTCTTTGCTCCACATCCTAGTAGCACAACTACAACTGAGTGCTGGATTTTCTGAAAGCAGGATAAGAACTGCCTGTGTAAGTTTTCCTTGTATCCTAGCAAAGGCATATGTTTGAAATTTTCCAAAGCAATGAGTTTGCTGATAGCAGAAATCATATAGCCTACTTCCCACTTCAAAAGTTCGTGCCTCTGCCAAGTTGTTATAACCCACTGCACAAAATTAAAATTATAGCATTTGGGTGGGCTCCAATGGCGTAATGTTTATATCAGGTCCCATGAAAATAGGTCAACTAGCTGGTTCAGGGTTCTTGCACCTGCTGCAAGAAATCTGTAAGCCAACTGTATGAACAAGCTCTACACAGTGTGTACACCAAGGCCTTGTTTAATGCCCTAGTTGTTTTCCTTTAAAAAAAAAAAAGAAAAGTAGTAGTAGTAGTGGTAAATGTAAGGAAAATGGCAGTCCTCCCCAAAACCCCCCCCCCCCAAAAAAAAAATAAAAAAACACACACAAACGAAAAAAAAAAAAAATAAAAAAAAAAAAT
>Ga0131853_10009092_pt1 | contig 18139 bp, 18 predicted proteins | sample TergutLab28metaG_FD_92764 | JGI IMG/M metagenome (GOLD analysis project Ga0131853, IMG submission 92764) | Labiotermes labralis P1 segment gut microbial communities from Petit-Saut dam, French Guiana - Lab288 P1 (version 2) (version 2) | ecosystem: Host-associated > Arthropoda: Insects >... | reverse complement strand
TATTATTATTATTATTATTATCAGGGACAATAATAAAGACGGAAACATTTAATATTCGTGCCCAGTCTATGTACATTAGAAGTAAACTGTCAATAATTTACGTACATTTAAAGTTAAATGCTGGATAATTTCTCCAGTGCTGTGACCAGGGAAAGTGGCCATAGTAATGCAGTCATCTTTTTGAAGCTTATTTATTAAGTCTAATTTGTCTTTAAAACTGTTTGATTTACGCTGTTTTATTTTCAATTGGGCTGCACTAGGAGACGTAGATTTATGCTTCTCAATTTTTTTTAAATTTAAATAACCAAAACTGTTAAACACAGACTAATGAACACATCACAGATCACTGCGAATTGAACGAGTGCACGGTGACTACAGCGAGGGCACTGCCTCCCAGCCTTGTTCCACGCCGCGAGTTGCTTACGTTCTGAACAGCGTATTGAGAAATTTCGCTGTTTTTTCTGAGAATCATATAAAACACACATATACATTACACATAAAGAGTCACCTGTACTGCGCAGTAAACATACTCCGTTCCGGTTACAGAAAAGTATGTTAATTCAGTGCGCACCCTGCCAGCCTACCTCCTTAATATTAATTTCAATATTATCTTCCCATCTATATACCCAGGCCTTCCAAGTGATCCCTTTCCATCAGATTTTCCTACAATAACCCTGCACGCGAGCCGGGGCATTGTCGTGGTGGATAATGAGGTTCTGGTTTCGACATTTCTGTGGCCTCTTGCGCCGCACATTTTCACGTAACCTTCTTAGAACATCACAGTAGAAGTCTGCATTGACCTTCATTCCAGGTGGGACAAATTCCCGGTGTACGATCCACTCTTGGTCAAAGAAACAAATGAGCATCGTCTTCAATTTGCTTGTTTGCATACGTGCTTTTTTGGGTCTTGGAGTCCCAGGACTCTTCCATTGCGAAGATTGCAGGTTTGTCTCTGGGTCGTAAGCATAAACGATGCTTTCATCGCCTGTGATGACGTTCAAGAGGAGTGTGGGATCGTTTATCACAGTTTCCTTCAGTTCCTGACAGATCGCTGCTCGACTGTCTTTCTGATCCTGGGTCAGCACTCTCGGCACAAACTTTGCTACATTCCGATGCATGTTCAGCTGTTCTGTAAGAATTCGCTGACAAGATCCATAACCAATTCCAACCTCTGCACAGAGATCGTGTATGGTACGACGACGATCCTGGTTGACAGCCGCCCGTACCTGTTCCGCTTTTGAGGGGGTTGTTGCTGTGCTTGGCCGACCTGATCGATCATCATTAGCAGTCGAAGTTCTGCCATTCTTGAAACGCCCAAACCACTCAAAAGTTCGGCTACGGCTCATGCACGAATCACCAAAAGCCTGTTTCAACATTTCAAAAGTTTCACTTCCAGTTTTACCCAATCTCACACAGAACTTGATGAACACCCTTTGTTCGTCAACTTCCGCCATACCGCCGATATCAGAAAATCGCAGACGACTGATGCCATACACACATAAAGACACATGCAACAATCAAACGCTTCGACATCCAACCACGCCACTCGGCACACTCACTCACAAGACACCACCTCAACACACGCTAGCGGTAAAATCGTGAACTACAAGCGATTTGCATGTTGTGAACATTGTCCTGGGACTTTTGGATACACCTTCGTACATGTATTCAGGCAATATCCTTTAGGTGCGACATAAATATTCGTATTTATAAGACAGATGAATTCCTTTCAATATAATACACAACATGACAGAAAGTTCTCCAACACCATACGGACGAAGTACGAATATACTGAAAGTATTACAAGTACAGACGGTATGACAATGTTCGAAAATTACAAACATTTAAGCAGAGGTGATGCCCTCAGGAAGGCCGCACAGCAGCCACATTACAAAAGGACGGGTGAGCCTCACATTTAATCTCGATGCAACGGCGAAAAGAAAAACCTTAGAATGCCTAGCGTGTGGTCGGTCACCTTAGAGAATTTAGGAACAGCGGGTAAGGGGGGACTTCTGGAGGTTATGGCACTGCCTCTAAGTAGACAAAACAGTCGTTCTTCAGAAGCTCACCGTTGTTAGCGCGCCTAATTTTTTTTTATTGCCATTTAAGTATTCTAAAGAGGATTCATAAGCGCGCGACCAATTGGTCCACGATTTATTTACCAACTCCTTTTACTACATATTTACTCGTTAAAGTGCCAATTTATAGAAAGACTAATCAGCATAGGAACAAGCAATTTGTACACAGAATGAGTTTTCACTGACGTGGGGAAAGCAGCAGTCGCGGACAGTCGGCAACACACAGTAACTCTAACTTAACGCCTGTCCTTGCTTCCCTTCCAGTTATCTTGTCTAACATAGTGTTTACGACCTCATTCTCCAAATACACATTTTTTGGACATCGGGCAATGACTTACAGTACTGACTGTCGTTAAGGGACTTAAATTAATGGTTGTGTGTTCAGTGGCGCTGAACCAACTGATAAAAGTTTAGATTTCCGCTAACGGTGTATAACAAAGTATTCTGGTCTTCTTGGACTGCTTGATCCTTCGACATGTCAGGAGCTGATCACCCAAAGTCACGGCGTCTGATCAAGGAGGACGTAAATCCTCAGAAATACCTCTATGAGGACCTCAACTCCAACAACGGCGGGATTATTCTATGCGTTATAATTTTATTTAAATTGGCCCTTTCGTACTTACTTATTTACACCGTGGGGCAGAGTCCTTCTCGAGAATCTAACAGGTTTTCAGCTAGTCAAGAAATTCGCCGCATTTTGTGGGACCCCAAGGCTCATTACCGCAGTCACAAGTGCCCGCCAGCTGTCCCTATCCTGAGCCAGATCGATCCAGTCCATGTCCCCACATCCCATTTCCTGAAGATCCATCTTAATATTATCCTCCCATCTACGCCTGGGTCTCCCAAGTGGTCGCCTTCCCTCAGGCTTCCCCACTAAAACCCTGTATACGCCTCTCCTCTCACCCATAAGCGCTACATGCTCCGCCCATCTCTTTCTTCTTTATTTTATCACCCGAACAATAGTGGGTGAGCAGTACAGATCAATAAGTTCCTCATTATGTAGTTTACTCCTCTCCCCTGTTACCTCGTCCCTCTTAAACCCAATTATTCTCCTCAGCAACCTATTCTCAAACACCTTCAGCCTACGTTCCTCCCTTAATGTGAGCGACCAAGTTTCACACCCATACAAAACAAGAAGCAAAATTATAGTTCTGTATATCTTAATCTTTATATTCTTGGATAGCCAACTGGAAGAAAAAAAATTCTGCACTGAATGATAGCAGGTTTTCCCCGACTTCAATCTGCTCTTAATTTCTTCCTAAAAGAATTTTTATTTGTTAAAATTATTTCTAAACATTTGAACTCTTCCACCATTTCAAATGCACTACTATCATTCTTTAAACTGTGACTTCGTCCTGCATTCTGATCTCGAGACATGACCATGTACTTTGTTTTATCAGCATTTCCTTCTAGTCCAATCTCCTTATTAGCCACTGTCAATGCTTATGATTTTTTCTTTATAGTATGTACGCTTCCTCCCAATATATTATAATCATCAGTATAAACCAGAAGCTAATGTGTACCATTTAATTTCAAGGCATCCCGGTTTACCTGAACCGTCCCAGTGATGTACTCTCTAGAAAAGTTGAAGAGCAATGGCGATAGAGAATCTCCTTGTTTCAAACCATTGCTAACAGGAAACATGACAGATTTTTGCCTATCCCGGACTCTGCTATACGTTTCAGTCAGACACATTTTATTAGCCTTACCAGTTTCATGGGCATAACAAACTCAATGAGAATATTATACAAGACCTCCCTTCTAACTGAATCGTAAGCTTTCTTGAAGTCTATAAACAGCTGAAACACTGCTTCGTTTTATTCCCATTTCTTTTCTCAAATATGTGACGAATGCAGCATATGTGATCAGTCGTTGACCTCTTGCGTCGAAATCCACATTGATGAACCCCAATAATTTCCCCTCTATATGGAATTAACCCAGACAGCAGGACGTTGGATAAAATTTTGTAAGTAGTTCCCTTTCGTGCTACGAATGATTTATCTCCCACAAATCACAAATTACTTCAGTTTCATGTTTCTTATTGTTCCGGATATGTGCAAGGTAGGTGTGTCTTGCAGTTCCTATAAGGCATAGATTTTGATGCCACAGATGTCGCGATTCGAGATCCTTTTGGTAATCACTCCAGATGCCAAAATAAAATAAAATTAAACTTGTGTTTTCAAAGCCACGTGCATCGTGTAGGGTACAGGAAACAACATTGTCTCGTCTTTTCATTGATAACTAAACCGCCAGGTAGTTCAGAGTGTAAGACGTTTTTCGTGGAATGAAAGTCTGTACAAACAGTCAGCCGAGCAACAATTACAGTACAGTCGTTCAGCGTAACGCTCAAAAGGTTAACAACATTTCCTGGAAAAGAAAGTCTTCAAGAATAACCACACGGACTCCTAATTTTCCAGTCAATAAGCCACGGCTAAAACAAGCTACGAAAGCAAATGTCAAACGTCCAAATTAGATGACCAAAAAATTATAACGAATAAGTCAACACCAAAGTCAATCCACAGTTATCAAGTATTTTTTAAAATTAAGTCGACGGTTTAGATATGAGTTCGTGACTACATGTTTCCGTCGCGAAGCAGAAGAGAACTGGGCTCTTTTGGGTTATTACGCAGTGAGTAGTGGTGATCTCTTACCGACGTTTCGGGACAACTTATTCGGTCCCGAAAGGTCGGTAAGAAATTACCACTACTCGCTGTGTAATAGCCCAAGAGCGCAGTTCTCTAAATAAACGTTCGTTGACGACATCCATACGGTTGTTCTGCAAAGACCCAGTAGCACAAACACAGTTAGGTCTGTAATACAGCGAGCCTATTATCTCACACAGAAAAATTATGTTGCAAGAATACACGGTCCTACCGCTGCTAACAAATATCATTTGTCAGATAATTTGCGGACCCTATACTACTTCAAAACACAAGTTCAAGTACCTAACGTATTTTTGGACCACACTCAGGGGCACCGCGACTATTAACATCTCACGAAATACACACATGTATATTCTCGCGCACTTTGTTCGTACAGAGTAGCTGATATCCTGTGTCCATTCTCGCTACAGCGTTTAGAGTCTACTGGTGAATTAAAACGGAAACAAAGAAAGATGACTGTACAGCAGGCCTACTGCATGCTTATGTTATCTATGAAGAATAAAGTAGCTAACTGGAGCACTCAGAGTCTAATCGTTACTGTATATACCACCTACTGCAACAGTAAAAATTTCCGTACTTTGTCCACACCATACATTTATGTGCTTCTTTTACTTCTTACAATAAATACCTGCACGGTGCTTCCTGTAAGGTTGAAAATGAAATTTTATGTACGAGATTTGAATTCTCACAACAGGACTGCTGGAGACTCGAAACGTCTGGGATTTTTTGTTGTGTCCACTGGTAAACTGTTACCGACATTTCGGCGAAGCACACTGCCTTCATCTTCAGGGTCAAACAGCCCATCGACCTTGCAGATGAACGCATTACGATCCAAGAAACCCCAAAACAAACGGCCGCCTGCCAGAAGATTTAAAACATCAGAAGTTTTCTACTAGCAGAACTTTTATCAAAGTCCGTCTGCAGAAGGTCAAATGGCAGACGTCGGGTGTGCGGCGTCTCACACTACGAAGTACAGCAGGACTGTTTAGGGAACAGACAACACGATTGACTGGACGGTAGTTAACAAAGATGTAGCTCTTACTGCATTTGAATTATGTCGACTGTAGAATGGAATCAGGGCCTATTGGGCTGATACGCAAATACCCTAAACACACGTGTTTGACAGTTTCCACCGTAGTTCAGGGTGTTGCTGTTAATGAAATTGGTCAACGGCGAAGAAAGTACACGTGTTCAAACACGTGTACAAATGTTATTTTCTGTACGGAATAGTACAGGTAGCGGTAATACATTCAATGTAGCAATAAGCACATTTTAGAACAAGTATTTTAAATTTTGGACCAGTAGCTTTAAAATGCCCGTATGAAAACGCAGGCTTAATAACAAAAACTTTCTTTGTTACTTCACACTTCACAGACTTTCGTTCCCCAGTAACTTTCACCGCACAGTAACTCACACAAAGGCATCTTTCTTCGACCACCGAATCCCAAACTACTTGAAGTACAATTTGTACACCTCATTGTTCTTGTACAGAAACTTAGACACAGCAGGCCGAGAAACTGTCCAACTTTTACAGAATCAGAACGTTCATTATCGTCTTAACAAAAACACCACCACCTGATCCTGTCCCAAACCAGGTAAATTCAGTTCACACCTTCACACTTCAGACACCCACAGTCAATTTTTCTTCTATGCTGAACTACACCAAGCAGCTAGTTCCGTTCAAATTCTTCGACTAAAGCTGTGTATGAATTTCTGCACTCCCCATGCCTACTAAAATCCCGTCCATATGATGCCGCTTGGCATTCGGGTGTAATCTTAAGCTAAATTAGAAACAACCTGACATTTATCGAACTATTCTGATATGAAGGTGGCACCTGATAATCGCTGCAATGACGTCAGTATACCGACATGCTAAACGCATGCATTTTAAACACGCACAGCCTCATCCGTTCGAAAACTAATGACTCGCCATAAACACAGTTATTTAACAAACTTAAAATGTTCCACCTCATATCAGTGCATTAAGCAATATTTAAATTTATGCAGCAGACCAACAAACACACACTGGCTAAACAACCGCAATGTTTTACCAGTGTGCATTTTTTGGTCTGTTGCATGAACTGAAAATATTGAATATACTTGTTTCTTGTATTCAACGACACTGTCAGTTGCTAATATTATTATCCTCCATGATAGATAAATCAAAATCAGTGAGTCTGGAACGCTGGTGTAATGTAGTGGTTATCAAAATGCGGTCCGCGTGAGCATAAGCATTGGGTCAGAGAACATTCTGTCCTCCTATTATAAGTTAGACCATGGTGAGTGGATCCCTGTCACAACGGCACGGCGCGTCCTCACGTTGCGGGTGGAGGAAAGGCCTCCAGTATGGAGGGTAGCTGCGAATATATTGAATAAGGAGTTGCGGGCAGCCGACAAGGGGTGGTCCTCTAGCTTTGGGGCTAGGAAAGGTGCTAACAACACCTCACCGTAAAAACTGGCATTGTTACGAAACGGATACATATGCCTCGGACCTGGACTGATCCTTTGGTACAACCACTGGAAAAGGGACATTAGATTTGGTACATGGAATGTTAGAAGCCTGTATAGACCAGGGTCACGAGAGTTCCCAAGGAATTAGCGGGGCAGCATAAAGTAGATTTAGTTGGGTGTACTGGAGGTTAGGTGCAACAAAGGGGGCACTGTAAGAGCTGGAGATCTAGTTTTTTTCTGTGGAAAAGGAAAAGAAAATCATCAATTCGGAACAGGATTTTTTGTACGCCACAGAATAGTATCATAAGTTAAGAAAGTAGAGTTTCTTAGTGATAGGATGTCATATAAGGTTCTGAGAGGTAGATGGTGTAATATCCTTCTTCTGAATGTACATGCACCAAGTGAAGAGAAAAGTTATGATTCAAAAGACAGTTTCTATTAGTAACTAGGGCAGTTTTTCGATCATTTTCCTAAGCAACGTACGAAAATTCTGTTAGATTTTAATGCAAAATTTGGGAGAGAGGATATTTTCAAGCCGACAATTGGGTATGAGTGTCTACATCAGGATAGTAATGATAATAGTGTTAAAATAGTAAACTTTGCACCGAAACATTCATAAATACACCTGGACCTTTCCTGATGGAACGACTCAAAGCTAGATTCATCATATGTTGATAGACAGAAAATGGCATTAGAGTATACTCCATGTACGATCTTTCAGTGAAGCTAACTGTATACTGATCACTATCTGGTGGTTACAAATTTAGAAGTCCGGCAGTAAGTAAACAAGCAGCACAGAAGTTTGATGTGGAAATATCTAATCTCAGGAATTTAAACGAGCTGGAAGTTAGGAAACAGTATCAGATTAAGATCTCAAAGAGGTTTGCAGTTTTGAAGAACTTACATGATAGCGAGGACATAAACAGGGCTTGGGAAAACATTACAGAGAATATCAAAACCTCAGCTAAACAGGGTCTAGGTCTGTATGAAATGAAGCAGCATAACCCATAGTTTGAAGAAGAATTTTCACGTCTTTAGATCAAATGAAGCAGGCTAAAATTCAGTGGTTACAGGATCCAAAACCAAAGAAATGTAGATTATCTAAATAAGATGTGAAACTAGCAGACATTTCCGGAACAAAGGAAGGAACACCTCAAAGAAAATTGATTAACTTGAAACTAACAGTAAGATAAAAAATATTATGGTCTTGTATAGGGGCACCAGTGACTTTAAGAAGGGTTACCAGTCTAGAACTAATATAGGAAAGGATGAGAAGGGTTATTTGGTTGCAGACCCCAACAGTATTTTGGCTAGGTTCAGGAAACATTTCTCTAAGATACTGATGTACATGGGGCTAGTGGTGGTAGGCACACAGAAATACACGCAGCAGAGCCACTGGTGCCTGAGCAGAGTGACTTTGAGGTTGAGATGGCTGTTGAAAAGCTAAAAAGTCACAGATCACCAGGTATTGATGAACTGATTAAAGCAGGAGTTAGGACAATTCGCTATGAGATTCATTAACTTATTAATTCTATTTTGAATAAGGGACAATCTCCTATGGAGTTGGAGGAGTATCTATTTATATGAAGGGTGATAAAACAGACAGCAGTAATTACAGAAGCATGCCACTTTTGTCAACTACATACAAAATTTTATTCAACATTCTGCTCTCAAGGTTAACTCCATATGCAGAAGATTAATGGGGATCATTAATGTGGATTTTGAAGCAACAGGACAACTATAGATCATATATCCTGCATTCATCAAATACCTGAGAAAAATGACAATAAAATGAAGCAGTGCATCAGCTATGTATAGACTTCCAGAAAGCCTACGATTCAGTTAGGAGGGAGTTCTTGCTTATTATTCTCACTGAGTTTGATATCCCGATGAAACTGGTAAGGCAGAGTCCGGGTAGGGAAACATTTGTCTGATATGTTTCCTATTAACAAGGAGATCTTTCGTCATATTTTTCAGCTTTGTTTTAGAAACATGCTTCTCAATCCGTCGTAGCTCACGGAACCCTAAAAAGCTACAGAACTTACTGTGGAAACCCTACTGGTCCACAATAAGTCAAATACAAAATTAAAACCCGCACTTGTTAATCTTCCATGTACATTACATGTACAAAGTCAACGGTTGACCTCAAACCGATGGACAGCCTGGTTGTTTCGCATAAAACATCAACTGTCAGTGGCGAATTGTGCTGACTGACTGGACTGCAGAATCAGGAAGCTGGTGGATTGCAATAGCGATTGATTGCCTGCTTGCTATCAGCGACGGAACGATCAGTGTCGAATGTAGCCAGACAAATTTTAATTCGCACATACAAAGTTAAGATTGCCAATAAAACTTTTCCGTCTTTCGTCTCTCGGAACTCCTGACACCCGCTTGCGGGACGCAGTTTGAGAAACATTGCTTTATATTAGGCCATTAGGATGGTTCAGGTAAACCAGGATGGGTTGAAATTAATTGGTACATATCAGCTTCTGGTTTATGCTGATGATATCAATATATTGGGCGGACGAGCAGATACTATAGAGAAAAACATAGAAGCTTTAGTAGTCGCTAGTAAGGAGATTGGACTGGAAGTAAATGCTGATAAAACAAAGTACATGGTCATGTCTCAAGTTCAGAATGCAGGACGAATTCAGAGTGTGAGGATTGATAATAATACCTTCGAGAGGGTGGAAGAGTTTAAATGTTTGGGAACAACTTTAACAAATCAAAATTCTATTCAGGAAGAAATTAAGAGCAGACCGAAGTGAGGGAATGCTTGTTATCATTCGGTGCAGAATCTTTTGTCTTCCAGGTTGCTATCCAAAAATTTAAAAATCAAGATATACAGAACTATAATTTTGTCTGTTGTTTTGTATGGGTGTGAAACTTGGTCGCTCATATTGAGGGAGGAAGGTAGGCTGCGGGTGTTTGAGAATAGGGTGCTGAGGAGAATAATTGGGCCTAACAGGGACGAGGTAACAGGGGAATGGAGAAACCTACATAATGAGGAGCTTAGTGATCTCTACTCCTCACCCAATATTGTTCGGGTGATCAAATCAAGAAGACTGAGATGGGTGGGGCATGTGACACGTATGTGGAAGGGGGAGAGGTGTGTACAGGGTTTTGGTGTGGAAACCTGATGGAAAGAAACCATTTGGAAGAGACAGGTGTAGATGGGACGATAATAGTAAGATGGATCTTCAGGAAGTGGAATGGGGTTATGGACTGGACTGATACGGCTCAGGATAGGGACATGTGACGGGCTCTTGTGAATGCGGTAATGAACCTTCGGGTCCCGTAAAGTGCGGGGAATATTTTGACTGTCTGAGAACAGGTTAGCTTCTTACGAAGGACTCTGCTTCATGTAGTAAGTAAGTAAGTCAGTCAGTCAGTATTTTAAGTTAGAAGAAACATATTGTACTGAATATTTGTAATATTTCATCAAATCTGCTTATCATAAATAACGGTGTGATATAGCGTGCCTCAACCAGGACCCCGCGACTTGTGTCTTTGGGACCGTCAGATCAAATTGTGCTTGCAGTGGGAGGGGTGGTAACACTAAGCAGCGTTATTGCAAGGCGTTGCAGCATTGGTGAGGGTCTGCACTACGGCCGACTGCTGTAATGATAACGTACTTATCAGTGTCTGTCCACAACCACCACTGACTGCTGTGAGCCGTCGTCTCCGCCTGCGCCGTGGTACGCTGTAAATATTTGTTTCAATTTTGTCTTTAAATAATGACATTTCAAACATCCCGTCGAATAACTTTTGCCGGAACTAACAGGCCGCAAGCGTGTACCGCATTACAACGTTACATCATAACCATGGTGTTACGTAAAAACTCATAACATGATTAGTGCATTCAGACATGAAACCGGAACCGCCCTTCATCTTCACTGCGCTCCATAAATATTACAGGTCATGTGTGTGGCAATACGTAGCCACACTTTCACGTGACCGCTAGCATGAACTGTTGTATCGTCCCACTTCTCTCTGACAACAGCACGAGGTCAGCCGAATCATTTTCATTTAAAAAAAATAAAAATAACGATAACAACTGTTTCAATCTACCGTCCTTCCTTCCCCGAAACTCCACATTTCTCTACAGCAAGCAGATCAGACTTGCTTGGCCGCATTCCATCTTTCAGCTTTCACCTTTCATTCGTTCAATGGAATAAACTGGAAAGGCTTTCTCTGTCCCTGGATGCCGACATCACACAACGCTGCTGTGCTCGAAGACGTCAGATGCGTGTTACGTCACGGCACTTCCTTCTGAATTCGGTTTCGTAATTTGTATCACTCCAGCGATCAATCGCCCATGTTGGCTCTCAGAAAGCCAAAGCCAAACAAGGACTCAATGCACAGCAGGTGGCCGCAAACAGCGAATACTAAAGTCTTGCGTGTAGGTTATGACTTTGCATTGAAGAGTAGCAACCAAGTTGTCAACGCAAAGTTAACTGAACGTTGGGATTGCGCTCTTCTTAGATGTTATGCAGCGCAAAATGGTAGTTCGTTACTGACGTTTAGGAACAACCTACGGGTCGTTCGAAAGGACGGGAGAATTACAACCAGAAAGCTTGCAAAAGGCTCGCAGTATCCAATGCAAGTGCAAACAAAATTACCGATGCAAAGATATTCAAATGGGTTCCACGAGGCCTAGCCGACTATCATATAAATGTGAGGAAACATTTGCTCTGCCGTTACAAGGTTGATTGTCACGGATCGTGGGTGGGGACGCAACACTGATCCACCGCTTTGAACCGCAGACCAAAAGACGTCAGTGGAATGGCATCATACAACTTCTAGTTTAAGGGTGTCCCTTCAGCACGGGCACTGTTTTTGCGATGCAGGAGGGGTGAGTTTGGTACACATTATGTCAGGTGGTCAATCCATTAACTCGGATCTGAACATCCAAATCCGTAAACCCTTCCAGAAGCGTTTCAGGAGGGTTATATTCCACAAAAATGTTGCTGCAGTCCGTCCTGAACACGACAACGCACGACCACACACAAGATCTGCGCTAGTCAGGGATATCACGTAGCGTCATATTTTATTTATTTCGCGGCTGAAGCCTGAAAGCAAGCAGAACACACAGGAAGTAGTCACAAAACCCTCCTAGCCCACCAAACAGCCCAGATCTTGCTGATTCTGTTTCCCACTTCTTTGGAGCCCTCAAAGTTACCGTCCGTGGGAAAGGGTTTAGGAGTGACGACGAGATTATTGCAGAAATGGCTGCGAGTACAAAATTCAAACTCTTACTAGAAAGGAACAGTTGCCTTCCTGTCCGGCTGGCACAGGGCTGTCAAGTTTTATGGAGATTATGTAGAAAAATGACGTAAAACATCCACTTGTTATCCTGTTAGTAAGTTCACAGAATGCTAAATGACTTACTAGCAATAAAAAAAATGTGTTGGCAAACTTTTTGAACAATCTTCGTACAACCAGCCGAGCGACTGCTGTTCCTCATTCCATTTGTCCCTCGTGGGATGTTCCCGAAATTCCGACCGTAGCGGAGCTAGTGACGCCCATTTCGCGAAGTAATCCAATGAAGTACGACAAAGCCCTCAAACACACGCCGCTTCCATTGTATAGGGACATTATTTTATCTGACAACTGTCTCTAGTCTATTATTCCCACCGGTTGCTTTGACTTAAAAAACTTCGACATCCAAAAAAACAATATGTCTTTTCAATCTGATACACGCCTGCGAGCTGAAGGAAAGCATTTCGGCCACCTTCTGTAAATATTAACTGCGAAATGGACTGTGTGGTCCGCCATTCACTGGAGACCGGAATGGCAGCGAACTTTGCGCTGACTTGGTCACACTCTTGGGAGCTCCCAGATAAAATAATGTTCCCACATTTCCTTACACACTACAGCTGGAGTACTGTCTTCTAATATCCAGCGACCGCCTCAGCAAAGTGTCACACAACAAAATATTGCAGTTCGAATTCCACCGATGTCCTGTCAGTCACCAGTAAGTAGGTCTAATTGTTCTTGTATCTGCACGTTTGGCTGCACATAAAAATGACCACGTTGCTGCAATACTGCAACAACAAGCAGCTGTCTGCTTAGTTGACAGAAATATGTTTATGCGAATCGGTATGTTGTGACGAAAGAACGGGGCTGAACAGGGGTGAAGCATCGCTATGATGCGAGGCTCCAATACCACAAGCGCACAAAACCTCACAGGGTGAAGCATCGCTATGATCCGAGGCTCCAATACCACAAGCGCACAAAACCTCACAGGGTGAAGCAGCGTTATGAATCGAGGCTACAATACCACAAGCGCACAAAACCTCACAGGGTGAAGCAGCGCTTTGATGCGAGGCTCCAATACCACAAGCGCACAAAACCTCACATATCAACAGTTTTACTGCTGCAACAAGCGCAAGGAATCCCTCCCGTGTTCGATAGGGACTTCAGTCAAAATTTTGCTAACTGCTACTTTTTTGTCATAAATGTCAGATAATACAATTTTGTACCAACTTCCATTCACCATCATCATGATAAGTAATCATTCATATTTATTACCAACTGATTTTTCGTTGACGATGTCTGTTCCAACTTGGTGAGATTACATACAGTGTATAATGACGATAATGGTGAAGAGGGAAATGGAAAGACGCGAAATTAACAGATACGGTACTCTCAACGTTCGTGAACACCGACGACCGAGATTTACACCTTTCGTGATCATACATTTTAATGCCATTGTTTTCGACCTTTCATGACTGGTTTCGCCAAATCGGAAAGACAGCTCGTGTCTGGTAAGTCGGCTTCCCCCACTCTCCGGCTATCTGGCAGATCACTGTCAGCTGAGACAAGCTGTACTCCGTGACTTCGGCAGACTTATGTTTCTGTTCTTTATGAGCTACTGCACATTTTCATTACTGATATTTCATAAGATCTTTGAACCAAACAGACGTGTAACGGTAGAATGGGATCCGATGTTCGTGACGGTTTTATAGCATTAATCACTAATATCCAAACTTTATTGTACATTTGAACCGTGTGTGTTGTGACGGCCATATCAACCTTTTGAAGTCTAATGTCAACTATAGTGGTCGTACCGCACCGCTAACCTCTAAAGTTGCATTTTGTGTATTTATTCAACAAATATCGGTACTGAATATTTTAAACATGGTGTATACTCACAGTTTTTTCTCTTCAAAATGCAGTTTGTTTCATAATTCTAACGTAATTTGGTTTCTGTATTATTCACATTTTATATACAGTGTGAGCTAAATTAAAAAATAATTCCGGCGCCAAAAGGTTAAGGAGGAGGACAGAGAGCCAGAAGCACACGAAAATGCTTTAGGCCTGGCTTATGCGACGAAAATAGAGGATACTACTAAAATGGGCCTTTGAAGAAAGCGTGTTACAGACTTCCTCTGGAAAAAAATTCAATGGCAGGCTCTTATTAACGATGGAACGAGCTCTCTGACTTTGTAAGGGCTGATCATTTCCTCGCCGACAAAATAAATATTAGCTTCTCAAAGAGCATTTATCAAAGTTACGTACAAAAGAGAGGATCTGGAGCCACAAGGGCTACCAACTTTACGAACTAAGCTGGATCTTACTTATAATTCAAACTCGTACCGCGCAGTAAACATATTCCCAAACAGTTCAATGCTGTACAAGAAAAAACCCGATACAACTACATGTACAATCTAAGTGAATTACTGCAGATTGTAACTTCTTTCAGGTATCAGGTAAGTTGTCATCAAAAATGAATAAAGCACACAAATCCCGCGGTGACATTTTCACCGTAGGATCCCTTGTTTTCACAGACTACATGTTGAAATACAAGAAGACGTTAATTTAAAATACGAATTTAAAGCAAGTTATTTATCCAATTGCCAGGCTGTATATACCGTCCACATGTGTATTCATAGCACATATTTTGCAGCCTTATCTGTCCGGACAGTACGGTACTCCATTACGTTAAACTTTACTTCAGTTTTCGGCTGCGTGTTATCACGTAGTTTGCTGTTATATTCCAGATATTTCCGTATTTAATTCGCGTCAAACACCACAGCACGTACAGCAGGTGCCGTGTTGTGCACCTTCCTGTATTTGTTGCCTGCAGTATGTCACTTCACAAAACAGACACACATTTGAATGGCTAGCTCTCTCCATGGCGGCAACCAATAAAGTTGACTTTGTAGGAAATGCTTTTTAATTGAAACTGGAAACGTCTTTGTGTGTGCGTTCGTGCGTGCGCGCGCGCCCTTAGTGTTTGGAGACTTGACCAGAATCAAAAGGCACCTTTTGTGCATCCCTGATTGCTGAATGAAGCATGTTGAGACGTCGAGTGTACGTTCTGATTGCAGTTTGCATCATGACGACTGCACGAGTGATCATGTCGTACCAGTGGGGTCCTGGGAACAAAGACAAGACAGCTATGACCGATCTGAAGGAAGAGGTAGCCCGCGTGGCTGACCGGGAGCTACGAGAAAACAAGTCGACCCGGGAGAAGATGCTGGAACAGTTCCGCGAATGGATCCGCAAGAACCCGGACATCTGCAACTGCAGGACAGGTAACTAAATGGACCAGTTCTTTGACCATTACTCTTGGATCTTGTCCCTCGTCCTAAGAGTTCTAAATTACACAAGTATTCGTTTCGGAAACTCATCTGTTTCCGTCGTCAATTCCTCCCCTGAGCCCCGCAGACTGAACTGTTCTCAAACAGGAAGTGGCCTTTACTTTTAGCTTTCTTAAGCGTTCTTCACGAATTAAAGAAGAACGCCTCGTGTGGTGACCACGTATGTCCGTCAGTGACCTTTCATCAGTAACTAAACCCTCTGTCAGATTTTCATTAAGTTCGATATAGGAGTTATTTACAAAAATTTGTCGACCTAAGCGTGATTTCGTGAGAATGGTACTGCGATAGCCACACTGCACGTAATGCTGGCATCTGCGACTGCATTCGTCCGATTTGTGTAACAGTCCGCAGAGGAGATGACCACAAATATGCCCCCCCCCCCCCCACTTATCTTTTTCAAATTCGGCGCAGTGAAAACGATACCTTGTTTAGGAAGTCAATGAAATCCTAGCCGCATCTTCTACCTTTACTGACCCATTTAAGCAAATTTCGATACAAGAAATCTGCACAAATCCTGTTTAGTGTTTGCGAGTTTCCAGAAAATCAGCGCGTAGACGGCCGTTTTTCTGTTAAGAGCACAAATGAATTTTGCACTTCTAATTGTACCTTGAAACTTTAACATTCTGTCGGTGTACCACGCCACGGACCGAAGAGTTGGCAGCTTTGCTGTAGCGTCTCAATGATAAGCAGTCTGTATACTGAACATTCAAACTGGGAAAGCAGGAAACAGAAATGTCCACTAATCCGTTATTTATACACATGGCCATGTACTGCCACGTGGCCGGTCAAGAAATCTGCATGAAACCCGTAAGCACAAGCACCCACCAGTGCTTTCTGCCCTAAGCCAGCTGAATCCTACCCATGTCTTTAATGTCCATCTATCCCCGTCTCAAAATTTGTCTCTTTCTTTGTGATATTCAGACTAAAACCTTGTACTCACTACGCACGGAGTTTCGCGTACCCCACCCACCGGATCTTCCTTGATATTGTGCAAACGTACAAATTATAAAGCTCTTCGCTGTGTTATTTTCTCCATGTCTCAAAGGGCCACGTATTTTGTAATATCCTCGAACTACGCGGCTACCAAACAGTAACAGGCCAGATTTCACACCTGCAGGTAAGAACAGATAGATGGCTACACTTACAGTAGTGTAAGACTTCGCAGGCGTGGCACTAGTAGTTTGGGAATTAAAAAAGTAATCTATTCAAAGCTTGCCAAAATTACTGAAATGGACTCGAGAAAAATGCAACTGTACCGAAATCCAAGTGACCTGCTCTTTAATATTATTCATAATCAGTGCATTAAAAATGTTACATTTGCAGTCCCACTTGCAAGCTGACCACCTGATAACATTAAATTGGCGGAGGAAGTGCTTCAGAGTCTGAAGTACACAAGCTTAACTTAACTGTGCAATGTACAGCAGACTTTGCACCTTGTGGTGTTGCTCCTGTGCATTAAGACACCACTCCAGCACTCCAGTTGATGTCCTGCACTGCTCCTGGTCTCAGTCCCTTAAAAAACAATACTCCACACAATAAAAACTTAGGCTAAGAATGACTAGTTTGCCTACCTGTTACATGTTTAATATGCATATGGAACATACAGTTTTTCACACTGAGGTCTCTTTTCAGATGACAGTTTCCTTCTACGTTTTCTACGTGTCAAGAAATTCAGCTTACCCATGGCACAACAGGTGCTAATGAAGTACATAAATTTTCGACAAACATTCTCGCACTTAGTGTTCAATGCTGATTACCTTATTCCATCTATCACTGAGCTCATCAGCAATGGGTCAGTACACAACAAACATCAACTGCTTATTAACCACTCTTACATAGTATTAACTTCTGAAGACATTAACAGTGGTACAGACAGTGGCTGGAATGTAGCTGTGGCCAACTCTGTGATGACTGTGTCAGAACTTTCTTCACGTTATGACTGACCACACTGCACAGTGTGTTATGTATATAGTGGCATTACAAAAGTAATATTAGAATCATAAAACAATTTATCCACTGCTGTACATGAATTCATGGAGTGGTTACCATATTCTATGTTTCAAGCTTTCGCCGTTTTGTAGTGATGATAGCAATTCTTCTGGATATTTCCCTGGCATCTCGTTGTTGTTAAAAGCCAGGTCATTCTCAGTACCACGGACTACCAACAGAAAATGAATTCTCTACTAAAAGAATCAGCATACAGAAGACTTCCCAGGGATCCAACTGATTCCACTGAACGTAAAACCACAAGACTATTAAAGAAATCCACACTCTCTGAAGATGTTTATAAAGAACTGAACCCATCGGGCTCCAGACCTCCTAGACTCTATGGATTGCC
>Ga0131853_10009091_pt1 | contig 18139 bp, 16 predicted proteins | sample TergutLab28metaG_FD_92764 | JGI IMG/M metagenome (GOLD analysis project Ga0131853, IMG submission 92764) | Labiotermes labralis P1 segment gut microbial communities from Petit-Saut dam, French Guiana - Lab288 P1 (version 2) (version 2) | ecosystem: Host-associated > Arthropoda: Insects >... | reverse complement strand
TGGGTGAGGAGTACAAATCATTTAGCTCCTTGTTATGCAATCTCCTCCATTCCCCCGTTACCTCATCCCTCCTAGGTCCAAATATTCTCCTCAACACCATGTTCTCAAACACCCTCAGCTTCCCTTCCTCCCGCAATGTCAACAACCAATTTTCACACCCATATAAAACAATAGGCAAAATTATAGTTCTATATATCTTGATCTTTAAATTTTTGGATAGCAACCTGGAAGACAAAAGAATATACACCGAATGATAGCAAGCATTTTCTGACCTCAATCTGCTCTTAATTTCTTCCACAATAGAATTTTGAAAGCTTATAACATTTAAATTTCAGGATTAATGTAAAATGTTTGAAATGCTTACCATTACACTGTATGTATGCTGCCAGTCATGCCATTGATCTTGCATGTGTCCCAGTTTGTTTCTGATTCTGATGGCAACTGACCCCTACTAACTGATAACAATGCCATGCTTATGCTTAACATCCATGATACACAGTCCCAAAGAAATAAATCTGTAGGGTTCAAGTCAGGTTACCTGGCAGGCCAAGCCACTGATCCACCTCTTCCTGTTCCTCTTCCTTCATAATTTTCATTCAGAAAAAATGTTGCCTCAGTCAAAATTTGGAGGTGCTGTGTTGTGTTGTAGCCACATTTATTCCGATGCTGCAAGTGGCATATCTTCTAAATACAGCGTACATCCAGGAACTTGATCAAGTATAGCACTGCAAGGGCACTTCACTACTACATGCCTTGGGAATGGTTTGGCCACTACATAGTTCTTGGATAAAAAACGGCTACATATATTAATTTCAAACTTGTAATATGTTCTTATAATAAAAGACAACAAGATGCACTATTTCTCAAATTTATTTGATAATGTACTCTGCATGTTTTGGACAGGTCCGCTGTCCATCATAAGGAGTATCTCAACACTGTATACACATCAATAGTTATTTGCCATGCTAGTTCTGTTGGCTGTCTGCTAGCGTGGTCAGGACCACGACGGCAGACAGTCAACAGATCTAGCATGACAAATACCTATTGCTGTGTATACAGTGTTGAGATACTCCTGATGATGGACAGCGGACCTGTCTGAAACATGTAGAGTACTTTATCAAATAAATTTGAGAAATGGTGCATCTCGTTGGCTTTTATTATAAGAATATATCACAATGCACAGTCCTCTGAATGTCAAAATTGTATATAGGTATTATAGTGTTGTGATTGAGTTGTGTGTGACCTTATAAGGGCACATTATATTATTTTTCAGTTTCGGGACTTCCTAATATCATACAACAAATTGTCAGAGGTGTGTTTCAATGACTGCATATGGGATTTTACATCGAGAACAATAAAAACAGAAGAGGTATGAAGAAAAGCATACTATTGTTTTGAGTGGTGACCCAAATGATATAATTTTGCATAAAAAATGTAATTTCAGAAATTTCTCTCTTATTTCCTATAGGAGAGATGTGCTCTGAACTGCATGGAGAAGTACCTGAGAATGAACCAGCGTATTTCACAGAGGTTTCAAGAATTCCAAATTTTAGCAAATGAAAATGCAATGGCATTAGCCCAGAAATCAGGTGCCATTCCTCGATGATACAAGCTGCTATTGATTTCCAATTCTGTCCTACATCTTCTGCCACCGACTGTTGTTAGGATGTTATTTATTTATGTTTGCTGCATCTGGGAAGTTATAGTTATATTAGACTTGCAGGAATTGTAATACAATTGTGCTGGTCAGCACAATTGTATTCTTTTTATATCATAGAAAAATCTATCAATATTGTATGTTTCTGTGTTTTGTTTAATGTGTGGATAAATAAAAAAATTCACGTTTGCATCGATGACACAACATATTTTTGAGACCTTCAGATCCACAAGCATGATTCATGGATATGACCAGAAAGATATTTGATAAGGTCTGTAATTATGAACACTGTTATACCATTTTACAGTCAAAACATTTTCTTGGTTGGTTGGTTGGTTGGTTGTTGTTGTTGTTGTCATCGTCCCATCATCATTAAAGCCATTCCTATATGTACACGACACTTACCTCTCAGACATTAATCCTGATAAAAAAAAAACACACTTTAATGACTTGTATGCGTGTTCACAAATGAAACGCATGTGTTACCTCTGTCATGTCTGTTCACCCATAAGAATATATCTGGGTGACTCCCACCAGTTGGATTTTCATGAAGTTTCATGTTTGGAATTATTACTATACTCTGTCAACACATTCTGATATTGGTTACAGTTGACAAAGATACTGACACTTTACATGAAGACCTACGTATATTTATGATCTCTGACCATGATTGGTCTTCGCAGTAGAGGCTGTGGACTTTGTGAGCTACATCTCTATTATCTCTGGTGATCAGTTGTAAACCTGTTGCGAAGATATGGAGAACTGTTTGTGTATTAAAACACTATGTGTGTTTCTGGAAAATATTCACAAATATTTACAGCTGGGGACAATGACAGACTGAACGCACCACAGACGTTACTGTCCGTGGACATTTTGTAACTCGCTACTTATAAAACTGGCTTTAAGAATGAAGACTGTAAAACTGATAATGATATAGAGATAGTGATGGAATGTTAATAAAAATCCAACGAGATGTAACTGTATGCAGATATTTATTTACTGCAAAGTCACTCTACATGTTTCATGTGTCACAGCACCAATCATCAGGAGTACTAAAAACTGTAACCGTAACCTCCGGTACAGGCCATGTTGGGCGGAAGTAGCTGTACCAGTATTGTGACCTGTACCGGAGGTTGTGGTTACAGTTTTTAGTACTCCTGATGATGGGTGCTGTGACACCCGAAACATGTAGAGTGAGTTTGCAGTAAATAAATATCTGCATACAGCTGCATCTGGTTGGATTTTTATTAACATTGAATTACGATGCACGGAACCATGAGTTTGAAAAATAGTGATGGAAAGTAAGGTAAACTAATTCTGCTTAATTGAGCACTGCAAACTGAGGACATACAGGAGAATAACAATGTTAACTCCATGCCTTCTTGACCGCAGTGCTAAGACGGAGGTGAAACGGTCTGCTTTAGGTCTGGGTATAGAGCCCCTGGCACACACTGGGTAGGAGGTTAAGTAGGCCACAGAGAGTGAGAAATGGTAAAATTGTGAAAACATGCTGGGTAATTACATTACAGGGTTTTGAATGGGTGCAGGTATATGTAGAGCAAAGGGCAGAATTTGTGTAACCATCTCAGCATTATATAGGAAGAGTCTCTTGCTAGAGGCCCCAAACTATTGTCTATAAAAAATTGTGTTATTGAGATAATGACTTGAAAATTTATATACACATACCAGGAATGATGCAAAACAGGACCTGCTCATAATTGATGCTGAAACTGGTCTCCTTTCACATCCAAGCACACTTGAATGTGTTTCTCCAAATTCTGGAATACTTTTCCCAAAGTGTTGACGTTGACGGCTTGAATCTCTTGGCGTACAGCGTCTTTGAGTTGTTCAATTGTGCGGGGTGTATTTTTGTACACTTTGCCCTTCAATAGGCCCCAAAGAAAGAAGTCAGCAGGCGTTAGATCGGCTTCCCCTTGTCTCTAACTTTTTAACCAATTTCTGGATGCATCACTTCGATGGTGCACGTCTTTCACCAAATTCCATTCGAAATGCCGTCTGGCTTGCTTTAAATGAACCTGTTTGCCAGTATTTACGAACGAGAAACTCGCGCTGTTCGACTGTATACATAGACAATAGTTTGGGGCCTCTAGCGAGAGACTCACCCTGTAGTAGTTTTGGTGCTGAAGGTGATTCAACCCCACTGTGCTTCATTCAACCAAGTTTTATTTACTGTAAAAATCAATAAAATTTATTAAATAATTAGAATTCAGGAACACATATATGACTTTAATCATGCAGCGAACAGCCACAATATTGAATTTCTTCAAAATCCAGTAAGTTTGGAGATAAAACATATGGATGACCAGCAATCTCCCATTTCTATGTTCACTTTGTGCAGTTTGTACAAAGAAATTAACAAGTTAGGTCTGCTTTAATTTGATCATTATAAATTTAAGAAATGACTGTTACCCATCAGAACCTTATTTCAAAACCATACCTACTTTTCAAAGAGAGATTTAAGTCTGTTAAAATATACGTTATCTTTAGGTTCATGTGGCTAAGACACATTCCCCATGAAGAATAAAGAAATTAAACATTTTTTTAAATAAATTCAAGAGTAAAATATTTGACTGAGTGGAAAATAAGGAAGTATAATTGAAGTTATGAGATATGGGACAAACTAATCTGTGGTTATTTCTTTAGACCAAAGACGGTCAAATAATTTGAGCAAGTAGCATGCAGCAGAGTAAACAATACAGTTTGGTTTGTGTGTAAGTAACAAGTTTTTGACAGGCAAATGATTGTGGTATACATTCCACACAGTGTGGATGTGACTGAACGAAAATGGGGAAGGAACATTTTCTCGTAGGCGTACACAAACGAGAAATGGACGCAGAAGGAGTTTTTAATTCTTATGCAGGTGTTCTGTGTAAGGATGTTATATTGCCAGTTATTTTGGGTACAAAATGCTGCATCAACATATGCCCAATTATCAACTGTTACATTACTATGAGCATTTTAATAAATGTATGTGGCTACTACCAAAAATTTTAGAATAAGTATGTTTTATAATACTGTATAAATCTAAAGTTAGGTGTCAAATAACACTACAAAAGAAAGACATCCATTAAATCTTAACCTGCTGTAGGCGGTATTTTTCCGATATCACCACACAACAGAGGCAGCAATGATGTCTCGCTCTGCTGTTGTAATTGGAAATATCGATACACATTATGAATGTTACACCAAATAAAACATATAAAAATAATCTGTGATAAGGCTGATGGAATAAAACAAAGTGCTAAGTCAGGAAATGAAGTGTTTTTTGTAGCAAGACTACCACAGTCCTATCAGAATGAATCATACCAAAAACTATGGATATTCCTTAGATTTTTATTGCATTATAAATAAAGTGTATAGAAATATATGTGTACTGTATAAAAATGTATACATACAGTATATACAATACATATACACCCTACAGGTCTGTATTTCCACTAGTGGTATAGTATACACTATGTAGGATAAGGTCAATCCCCTCTAACTGCCAGGAAATACAACGATCACGATGAAATTTTGTGTTTGATTTGCACAACGTTTTTCAGGAACGTAACCCTATCACAAAACATCTGCCTGTATTAAGCATGCAGGCACAGCCACATAACCACCTGCCTAATGTGAATACTTTCCTGAAAACTGTGGATGGGAGTCATCTTGTATTCCAATAACTGCAGTATGTTAACTCGTCAACCAGGTCTTTGAGACAGTGTTATTGTACCTCAGTGGGTCAGTTATTGACAAATAATACCCAAGGCATCAGTGTGACTAATTTTTAAGCTACAGTTAAATTTGTAGATGGATACGGTTTCTTTTCCCCTCTTGGCAACTGAAAAAAATTGTGACCTGGATCTGATTATTCCTTACTGTAAAATATCCAACAGTACAAGCTGTGTATACATTATGAATGTTATAAATAAAAAAATAAATAAGAATATGTACTAGTAAATAAATGGAATTGAAATCCAGTTTCAAAAAATACTTACATGTACAGATTTACTGTATAACTTAAGCATATTACTTCTCAAGAGCTGATATTATAAATCAGTTCTTGGTTCTCAGAGCTTTATCTTCATCCAGCAGAGTTGGTATTAAATTTCAGTGCAAGGTTTATGAAAAACATATTATTCGGGGGGGGGGATTATGAAATGAACGGCATTTTGTGGAAAATGAAACATAGATTATGGACCATGTCTTAAAAATGCAGTAAATTTTCTTGATACCTAAATATATGAAACAAATCTTAGGTTTTTTTTTTACATGTGTTTGCAAATGTCAACAAATCTTAGGGTTTTTTTACATGTTTTTGCATATGTCAACAAATCTTAGGGTTTTTTTAAACATGTGTTTGCATATGTCAACAAATCTTAGGGGGTTTTTTTACATGTGTTTGCATATGTCAACGAATCTTAGGGTTTTTTTTACATGTGTTTGCATATGTCAACACAGTGACCACCTGTCCTGTGGTATGACTGAACCACATACAGTCAAGGTATAAATAATTTTGTATCATCAATCAATTTGCTAAATTTGATCGGAATTTATACGTTTATAATTTTAATATTAATGATACAAAACTGGTGTAATGTATCTACTGAGTATGTCTCACTGTTCCTCATTTGGGAAACATAATGGTGAGAAACCCATATAATGTTTTCAAACAATTTTGACATGAAATTCAAGAGTTCGATTGCGTTTAGCATCAATGACACGGAACTGTTGAAGTTCCAATGTTTGTGGAAATGGGGGTAAGCACAAATTTTTGTTCGGTTACAACAATATAAATGACTTCAGGCAGGATGTTATTACCTTTGTTTGTCTGATGATAACTTTACATCACAGGTAATGTAATTATGCTGCTCTTATCTCATAATCTTCATCCGTACCCCTGTATCACTGTATTTTGTAGAACTATATTCAGATGTACTGGTCATATGGTCAGTACCATTCCCACACCTTGCCATGTACAGGGTGAGCATAAAGTCTTTCCCTGCCTACAAACATTTATTACAAGAAAACTACTGTATATGGAATAGAAACTTTTTTTTTTCAAAATGTAACTCAAGAAGTTTTTTTACAACACATTAGTACACTTCAACATGTACTCCTTTTGTTGCACAGAGAACGTCTAATTGAGAGTCAATTTCTCGCCACATGTTCTTCAACATGTCTTCAGTTATTGTAGCAAAAGCATCTGTTATTCTTGCCTTCAAATTTGTAATATCTGGAACTGGTATTGAAAACACTTTGTCCTTAACATACCCCCCCTAAAAAAGAAGTCAAGGGGGGGGGGTGATATCTGGTGATTGTGGTGGCCAGGGAGTTGGACCGTCTCTCCCACTCCACCTGTTTGGAAATGTTGCATCCAAAAGCCAGTTACAATAAACACATGACATAAAACTTTAGAAACTAACTCAAGTAATGGTAAAAAAAAAATGTTTGTGTTCCACGTAGTTTTCTTGTAATAAATGTTTGTAATCAGGGAAAGACTTTATGCTCACCCTGTATATCTCGTATATAATTGAGAATTATTGATTAAATTGTTGAAACCTTCCTCTCATGTAACTGTTTGTGTATTTTGTAGCTATTCCTCTCATTTAATCATTTGAGTTTCACAATTTAAAAAAAAAATCAGTAGTTTCAGAATACAGTAGGGTCTTGTTTTACGATGGGGTTACATTCTTGAATATTTGGTTGCAAATTGAATCGTTGTAAAACGAGTACTATTTAAATGGTTTAAATTGAGATAGGTTCATGGGCGAAACAAATTAATCAAATGATTTTATAATTTACAATATTTCTTTACATTATGACATACAATTTTAATTTAATGAATTAGGTATACAGAAAATTACACAGATAATTGAAAAAAGTATCAATCAAATCACTTTTTATTTTGTTGAAGAAGGCCCAGGCCGTGGTTCAGAAGACATCAAGAAAGAATGTAATGTCAACTGTTTTGATTTTTTCTTCTTTTCTGTCTTTTTGATGGATGTCATGGGTGCAAAAATCACAGTCAGCTTAAAAGAATGGCAGTAAAATAGAAAAAGATGAAACACACGCACGTCAGACAAGAGCTAGAAACGTGCTAAGTAGAGCAAGGACACTTGAGTTGCGACACTGATGCACCACAAGTCGGGAGTGCTCAGTCCGACTCAACAAGGGTTGTGTAAGTGAACCGTCATAAAAGAACCGTCGCAAAACGAGACCCTACGGTATATATATATATACATATACTTTTATGTTTTTTGCACTGTGCAATGTAATATAATCATATAATATAAACCAACAAAATACACTTTTGTTAAACTAATATATTAATTTTTACAATGTCTTCTACATGATTTGAACCCAAGGGTTTATCTTCGGAAAGATGGCTGTACATACAGGTATGGTATAATCTGTCTACATGCCAATGGTATAAGCAGTCTTGTAGGTGGAAGACTGCTCATACCATTGGCATGTAAATAAATTATACCAGACCTGTACATACAACTGTCCTCCTGAAGCTGAACTCTTGGGTTCAAATCATGTAGAAGACATTGTAAAAATTATAATATTAGTTTAACAAAAGTGCATTTTGTTGGTTTATTTTATATGATTTCAGCATATACTTGCCCTTACATCTGTCTTGTAATGTCGTCACTTGATGACACTCCTTTTAGGTTGTGTTACAGAGCTTCGTTGTGTGTCGAATTGTCTAGCATTTCACTTGTAATGTCAGGACTAGATGCAGAAGATGTGGCAGTTGTGTCAGAAGTAGTATGGGGAGTTGTGGAAGAGACAACTGCTTGTTCTACCTGTGTAGCCACTTCACAGTTTCGGCCAGTAAACCCTTCGGCACAGAGGCATCGATAATTTCCATCTTCTTCCGTTAGACTGACGCAGGTTGCTCCATTTTCACACACGCCTTCATTCATATCACAGTATTTCAGTTCTGTGAACACATGACATGAAATAAGCGCACATTCTGGCTTAGTGCTCAAATCCATTGTTATAAAGCAATCCCATTAATAGCCTGGACAGACCCTGGGGGTTCCAGGAGGTTGAGGCTCCCAGATTTCAAGACAATCGGCACATGAAGGTGGTAAGGTCAGCCCTACGCACCGGCCGCCTTTACCCCCCCAGGAAATATTCCTGGTACTCATTTCTGTTAGAGGCTGAGTCGACCCCAGGGCCATAGTGTGGCCGAAAGTCTTATGTCGATGAAAAATTCCAATGACACTATTGGGAATCAAACCTGTGACCTTCCAGCTTGTAGCAAAGTGCCTCAACCAACTGCGCCACCGCGTGCCCCCAAAGCCAGTGTTATTCAAACACAAAATGGAATTGTTTTCCCAAGTGTCAATTCTAGGACCCTTACTTTTTCATACCGTACAATAAACGACCCATCTCCAAGAGTAAATACCTTATCAGAAAGTGTAACACTCACTGTTGACACTGGTGTCATAATTTCTAGTAAGAATTTTAATGATACCTCTTCAGTGTCAAAAATGTTTGCATCATGTTCAAAATGGTGTATGGCTAATAACATGGCCCGAAATCTGGATGAAACAAATATAATAAATTTAACTTATTTATTGTAATCTTACAATATGTCTTCTGTCAACACAACAACATTAGAATTAATGTATTATTGCAACATGTTTCGACTCAGGAGAGTCATCGTCAGGCTGATTACTTAAGAACCGTTAATACATTATAACCTTTACAGTATTATATATGTAACTTTTTGCACTAGGGATCCCGTATGTTGTTGTGTTGATGGAAGACATATTGTAAGATTACAATAAATAAGTTAAATTCTTAATAACACAATGGGATGACTTCTTTTAGATAAATATAATAAAATTCATAACAAATAATTCTCCATGCTATCCATTAAGTACTGGCTGTGATGGGGGGGGGGATACAGAGGAGTCTGAAAACACAAAAATTCCATTGTTTACAATATGATGACCTTCTGAATAAAGGCAGAATCATGGCAATCAAATTATTCCTAAATTTTATGGAGTCTGTTATGCAGGTAGGTCTGTATATCACATCATTAAGAGAGAACTCTGATAACAGTTTACTTTGCCTGTTTTCATTTCATAGTGAGTTAAATTTTGGTTCATGCAATACGTAGAAATTTAAGGGTTGTTTGACTGTGCAGCTTCCTCATGAAATAATGTGGAAGGCCAACTTGATGCAACAAGGTAATTTTATTGATATATTCTTAGCTCGACATGTTTCGGGTACATACGGCCGTCATCAGGAGCGTTAGATGTTGGGTTGCAGTGAGTCGCACGGCACCATCCGCACCGTACACACGACCCATGCGGTGGCTCTCACGACCACCACCCATCCAAAAACTCGGTGCAGAAAACCATATGCTGCAACTCAACATCTAACGCTCCTGATGATGGGCGTATGTACCTGAAATATGTCAAGCTAAGAAACTATCAATAAAATTACCTTGTTCAATCAAGTTGGGATTCCACATTATTTCACCTAGAAATTTGTTTAAGAGATCAGAGAGTTCATCTAATACGTGCAGAATACATACATGCTAGGGTGTGACCATCTAAGGGAGCAGAGTTCAAGGAGTGGCAAAATTAATATCTTAAAACAAAATACTTGATTTTCAGCGCTTAAGAAGTTTTATATTACTGAGGCAAATAAAAGGAAATTCAATACACAATTGTCATTTTTTTTTGACTTTGTAATTAATCTTGAGTTTGTGAATACTAATTTTCATTATTTAACTTCGTTTTAACTAACCAAGATCATTTCAAAAAAATTCAGCTGTACATAGCATTTATACCAGTGTCATTGATAAATGCCTGTGTTTAAACAGAAGTACATACTATTCATTCATTCTATTGCCATGTGCAGAATGCGACGATTCCCTGCTGTTCTCAGGAGCTTCTTCCATTCCTCTCTGTTACGTACTTTTTCCTGCCATCCTTCTCCACCAACTATTCTTCCATCCTCTCTCACCTCATCTTGCCATCTATTTCTTGGTCTACCTTTCAATCTTGTTGTTCCCAAATTCATATATAATACCCTTTTGGGAATTCTATTTCCTTCCATTCTCTGCACATGCCCAAACCAACGTAATCTATTTAACCTTATTGTCTCTATTATAGTAGTTTTTTAACACTTGCATAAATTTCTTTATTGGTTAATGTCCTCCAATTTTCTTTTTCATTGTTATATACTGGGCGAAATACACACTATGCTGCAATAAAAATGTTCAACAGGTTGGCATGTAGATTCACAAGTCTGATGAAGGAAATGGCTCAACTACGTAATGAGGAGCTGAATGATCCATGGCACTCACAAACTATTATTTGGGTGATCAAATCAAGAAGAATGAGATGGGCATGGCACACAGTACCTATGGAGGAGGGAAGAGGTATATACTAGGTTTAGGTAGGGAAACCTGAGGGAAACAGAACACTTGGTAGATTCAGCTGTAGATGGGAGGAGAATATTAAAATGGATCTTCAGGAAGTGGGATGGGGGCATTGACTGGATTGATCTGGCTCAGGATAGGGAGAGGTATCGGGCTCTTGTGAATGCGGCATTGAACCTTCGGGTTCTGTAATATTTGGGGAATTTCTTGACTAGCTGAGAACCTGTTAGCGTCTTAAGAAGGACTTTGCTCCAAGGAGTTAGTTGGGAAATACAGTGTACAGTCATTACCTTGATCGCATAATATTCCACCCCATCCAGGCTCACAGTTACATTCCCAAGGGCGATGGCATGAACCATGAACACACCCAGGGTAAGCAAAACACTCGTCACAGTTCTTCCCCTTCCAGCCCACCTTGCATCTGTGTTAAAAAGAGAGAAACTTGAAAATACTGTATTATTATTATTATTTCTGAAGCACACATCCTAATGTGTGGAACACTTGATTTAAAATTAAAGAAATGTGGTCCGTCCACAGTGCGCATTTGGAAGTTTCATACGATTCTCACTACGAACAGTGATTTTTTCACCTAAACAGCATGTTCACTGCCCACTGGTGTGTAGGAAATAAACTTTTAGTCTATTGCTTGAAAAGGAAAAGAAGCAGACCTGTGCGATCAACATCCAAACCTTTATACTTACACAAATGATGACAGATGTGTACAGAAATGTTACTTATGTTTGGCCATTGGAGGTCACTGCACAGCTCTGCTTTTTAACACGGTATTGTACACTCAAAAATAACAACTTGTCCTACACACAAACCTGTCAGATGGGAGCAACACTCCAGGGTCCTTAAAGTACGTATGGCATTGTAATTTCTTCTTTTGTGCTTAAACGCCAAATTAAATCTCATCTGCCATCTGCTGGTATTATTAGCTCACCATATTTTCCACGTTAGCAGGTTAGGGGTTAAACACCAAGTTAAATCCCATCTGCCATATGCTGGCATTATTAGGAGCTCACCATATTTTCCACGTTAGAGGGTTAGGGGTTAGGCACCGAGTTAAATCCCATCTGCCATATGCTGGCATTATTAGGAGCTCACCATATTTTCCACGTTAGAGGGTTAGGGGTTAGGCACCGAGTTAAATTCCATCTGCCATATGCTGGCATTATTAGGAGCTCACCATATTTTCCACGTTAGCAGGATGAGGGGTTAAACACCGAGTTAAATCCCATCTGCCATATGCTGACATTATTAAGGGCTCACCATATTCTCCACGTTGGCAGGATGAGGGTTAAGCAATACTATCAGTTCCCAGACTACATAGTGTAAAGAGTAGATGAATACGAATATGGAGAATTCATGGAAAGATATATGATGGAGGAAACTGAAATACTTGGAGAAAAGCTGTGCCACTTTGCATACTACAAACACTACATGGATGTGACTGAGCCTGACACACCATCGTGAGAAGCATAATTGAAAATTATACAAAATTTTTTTGAAGCAATATTTATATAGGACATAAAATAACAACATTGCAACCACGCAAAAATTTTTGTTGGCTTCTAGTCTGATGGGACTAAGTAACACACTACTGCATGCAGACGTGTGAAATTTGGTATAGAGACAGAACATACCTGCACATTGTGAATACAACATTTCTGGTAACTGAACAATCACAAAACAGTTGACTTTTATCCAGAGCTACTAAAATTATATAAGACACTAATAAGACAGGTAGTGTTGTACGGAGTGGAAGCATGGACATTGACGAAGAAAGAACAGGCTATCCTAATTATTGAAAGGAAAATATTTAGAAGAATATATGGCCCTAAATATGAAAACGGGGAATGGAAAAGTCAGATGAATCGAGAACTAGAAGAGATGAGCAAAGGAGAAAATATAGTAAAATGGATAAAAGGGCAAAGGATAAGCTGGTTAGGTCACCTAGAGAGAATGGAGGAGGACAGGATGCCCGAAAAGATCTTCACTCAAGAACTGGAAGGGACGAGAAAAAGGGGAAGACCCAGGAAAAGATGGAAAGAGGAAGTAGAAAGAGATCTTCAAGTACTGGGAGTGAAAAGATGGAGAGAGTTGGTGGCAGATAGGAAAAAATTGAAGGACATTGTTCTACAGGCCCAAGTCCACAGTGGGCTGTAGTGCCAATGGAAGAAGAAGGAGAAGAAGCAGAAGAAGAAGGAGGAGGAGGAGAAGAAGGAGAAGAAGAAGGAGAAGGAGGAAAAGTAGAAGAAGGAGGAGGAGGAGAAGAAGTAGAAGAAGAAGGAGGAGGAGGAGAAGGAGAAGTATAATAATAATAATAATTACAAACATGCTAACATTGTCAAACTTTGAGGTTATATCCAACAAATCCGAGGCATATGGAATCCATCTGCAAGCAATATATTCTTCACACAAGTGAAAAAAAACAACAGTAATCATTAATAGTGACAGATTTGTAGGACTAGATGTAAATGCAATCAGAAAGTAGTTCTGCTTTGAACTGCATGTTGAATTCATATACTGTTGTACATAACCATGTATTTATAATCAAACCTTATAAACTGAATTAAACCAAAAAATACTCCACATCTAGGGAGGACCCCAAACAGTTTATGTTGTATTAAAATTCGGACATGTTTTGACCCTTAAAGAGACATTCTTAAGAATGACAACAATCGTGAAGAGAAGTGTACCTAAATGTGACACCGCACGCATCAACATACAATTATGTGTATAAAGTGCAAAATTATATATATATGACAATAAGAAGGCAAAAGACATTAATGTATCAAATTTACATGGGCTAAAATTCAGGTGTCCAAAATGTGTAGAAATTTATTTTCTTGGAGAGTAAGTATGGTGACTATGTATTGATGGTTACATAAAGTCACAAGTCCACAACTTTGATACAACAAGTCAGTATTAAAAAGTACAATTTAAATTTTAAATTGGAAAGTTTGTGTTTAAACATCTATGGCTCAACATTTATGGATAAATTACAGATTTAACAACATGTGGTTGCATCAGGTGTGGTGTAGTATAGGAAATAACCCTTATCCTGCTAACATGGAGAATATGGTGAGTTTCTAATAATGCCAGCAGATGGGATTTAACCCTTATCCTGCTAACATGGAGAATATGGGGAGTTTCTAATAATGCCAGCAGATGGCAGATGGGATTTAACTCTTATCATGCTAACATGGAGAATATGGTGAGTTTCTAATAATGCCAGCAGATGGCACATGGGATTTAACTTGGTGGTTAAAGGGTTAAGTGATATCCAGCCCTGTGAATAATGTAAAGTGTATTGTGTAATGTGGGTGTTTTCATGAAGTTGATATAGTTTATACAGTACCTCAAATGATAACTCACTAAGAAATTTTATTGCATGAGTGAATGTACCTGTATAAATAATGAGCTGAAGTGCTGAAGTGTCTGGCTGAAACACACTGCTAAGTACTGAAATGCACTGCTAAGCACTGAAATGCACTGCAAAGCACTGAAACATGCTGCAAAACACTGAAACACACTGCTAAGCACTGAAACACACTACTAAGCATGGAAACACGCTGCTAAGCACTGAAACACACTGCTTAGCACTGAAACATGCTGCTAAGCACTGAAACACATTGCTAAGCACTGAAACACTGCTAAGCACTGAAACACACTGCTAAGCACTGAAACACTCTTCTAAGCACTGAAACACTCTTCTAAGCACTGAAACACGCTGCTAAGCACTGAAACACACTGCTAAGCACTCAATCAGCAAACAAACAAACTGCAGTCTTCTACCTTATGCTCACATTAACGTGTGTTGTAGCTGCACACCTCACATAATTTTGAAACTGTTAGAATCCCCAACCATCTGTTCTTTGATTAACTGATTAAGATGTTTGTGTAATTGTATATCTTTTAAGATGCCTGTGACACAAACCCATGCATGTAACATCAAAATTAATAGCTTTTTCAAGATTCCCTCCCTATAACAACTTATCCAGTCTCATTATTAGTTTTCAAGATACATACACATCATACAGGATGCATGGGCAAATTGTGAATTATGCACTAATATATACAGCTATGCAAGCATAAAAATGTGCATCTGGACCAACAAGGACAAATAGTTTAACAACATTTCTGATGTTTATACTATAACTGTTGGAGTTAGTTTAAGTTTTATGAGGTGTTAAAGTTGTACAATTGATAGATTGGATAGATTTGTTTAAAATTTGTAATTTTAGTTTTGGGTGGACTGGCGAGTGTAACGGATTTGTGTAGCATCTTAGAGGGATAGAGAGAGTGACAGACTGACAGAGAGATAGAGAGAGAAGACCAGTAAGACACGAGGACATTATGCTAATTACGATACAGGAACAGTGTTATGTGAGCCAACAGAAATAAAGGATTTAAAAAATTTTGACTGTTGATTCTATTAGGCAGTGGTGGGATTTAACAGTTAACCAACTGGGAAGAGTAAGAATATTTGGGGGGGGGGGGTTGGATTTGAAACTTTGCAAGTTTGAAATCTTAATGTAAGCGATTAGTCCATTTTCTACCCAGGATGTCATACGTTGTGTTTAAATTACACTGAGGCTAATAGTGCATAGATATTCAATGTCGCATCCATACACGTAAACATCTGTAAACTATAATAACCTACTGATATAATACAATGAATATTTTATGGTGTACAGATATTTATGAAATTACTGTTTTGCTACTTAGAACACTTAGATTCCCTGAGATTAGGACATAGTGAAATGACTGATGAGCTGGGTTGCGTTATAATACTATTAACACTAATATGTACTGTACCTGCATTCTCCTGGCTTTCGGCAGTAACCTCTCTCTTTATGACAATTCTCAGCGCAGATAGCTATAAGGTGAGAATAACAAAAATTATTAGGGGTAAAACTAACAGAATTACACTCAAGATTACTTGTGCATTATTTTACATTATTGCAAAATGCGGACGTCAGAAACTATGTAAAGCTTTTAAAAAGAAAAAAAAAAAAAGTTTACATACTAATAGCTACCTAATAAGAGAAGATAAAGGTATTAAATATTCAACACTTATATTAATATAATCGCCAACCTATAGCATATAATCTATTCAAGATAAGCAATTTTATTATTTTTTATACTAAAATAAATGAAATTATATATAAGATGAAAAGCTACCAATAAATAGATTTATTGGTAGCTTTTCATCTTATATGTTTAAAATTTTATTTTTTGGGTATGAACTATGTATATAGGGCCTGTAATCCAACAATCCTAAACTTATCTATAAATAACATAAAAGATAAGTTTAGGATTGTTGGATTACAGGCCCAAATTATTTATATCCGTCATTTGGGTCTGTGATTTGAATGTGTATTTTTTTTGTTACTAGTACGGTTTTAATGTTTCGCTGACCGTGCATCCCAGTACGACTCTGGACAAATGACCAACTTGATGCACAATTACGTTATATAATATGTTTATTATTATTATAATCCTCTACATGTTTTGAGCAACTGTGTGCTCATCATCAGGAGGTCACAACACAATACACATGTAAAGACGCAAGGCAATACCACATCCTTACGAGTTTTATCCAGATTTTATTACTAATGTTTTATAAACATGATGTAAATATGTTTTAATAACTTAGACCACTCACTTATTTCAGAATGCTATATCAGCTGCTATATTAATACAATCTGGCCTCCTGATGATGAGCACAGAGTTGCTCAAAACATGTAGAGGATAATAATAATAAACATATTATATAACATAACTGTGCATCAAGTTGGTCATTTACCCAGAGTTATGTAAAACACTGTTACTAAAGGCAAAATGAGAACAGAAGAGTACAACAAACATCATCAAGTACAGTGTCACTATACCTGCTAGTCACTTACTGTTGAGTTACTTATGATATACACCAAGCTTGTTAATCACTTCATCCCCACATTGCTTGCTGTACAGGTTGCTAGGTTTCAGCCATAGCTGCATGGTATTTGTTTGATAAATACCCCTAAATATCTTTGCTAAGAGAAGTGTTGTGTGTTCAGAGAAAAGATTAATGATACTTGATTTTAAGCTTTCGCCGTGTTCTATATGTAATATGTTTTCTTTTGGGTAATTCCCCGGCATATGAGTTCTCCCTGGTTATCGCCAACTTCTACATGGAAGACTTCGAGATGAAAGCTATAAAAAAAAGCCACACACAAGCCTGCCTGCTGGTATAGATATGTGGACGACACATTCATCATCTGGCCACATGGACAAGAAAAACTAACGGATTTCCTAAACCACCTCAACGGGATTCACAACAACATACAATTCACCATCGAAATAGAAGAAGAAGGTCACCTCCCATTTCTGGATACTGACGTATACAGGAAGATGGATGGCTCCCTTGGTTACAAAGTCTATCAGAAACCCACCCACACCAACCTCTACCTACACCAAAAATCCCATCACCATGCAGCCAACAAACACTCAGTCCTCTCCTCCCTGGTACACAGAGCAAAAGCTCTATGTGATCAGGACTCCCTTGCACCGGAATTAACATTCCTCACCATTGTCTTCAAACAAAGCGGTTACAGCCATCAGCAGATACGAGCCATAAAATCGGCCACACGGACCAACAAGACTGAAGATAAACCTACGTCTACAGCCTACTTACCACACACTCAGACTACATATGGCAGACTCAGCAGAATGTTGGCCAAATACAATATCAAAAGCATCGCCATACCACCCAAGAAAATATCAAGCTACATGCCACCAACCAAAGATGCACCAGGATTAAGAACACCAGGCATATACAAGATCCCGTGTGAATGTGGCAAGGTGTACATTGGACAGAGCAGAAGGTCCATCCAGCTCCGAATTAAAGAACATGAAAGACACATCAGACTGGTTCAACCTGACAAATCAGTGGTTGCTGAACACAGTTTCAATCATGATCACATCATCAGATTACAGGACACTAAACTCCTCTCCACTAAAACCGGCTACATGGATCGTCTCATCAGAGAAGCCATCGAAATAGAGATGCATCC
>Ga0131853_10009090_pt1 | contig 18140 bp, 4 predicted proteins | sample TergutLab28metaG_FD_92764 | JGI IMG/M metagenome (GOLD analysis project Ga0131853, IMG submission 92764) | Labiotermes labralis P1 segment gut microbial communities from Petit-Saut dam, French Guiana - Lab288 P1 (version 2) (version 2) | ecosystem: Host-associated > Arthropoda: Insects >... | reverse complement strand
TTTTGACCTCCTGATGATGAGCACATGTGCTCGAAACATGTAGAGGCATGAAATAAAACTTATTGTGAAACAAATTTTGTGCATCAAGTTCGTTAAATACTGAGATAAATATACTGAGATGCACGGTCAGCAAAACGTCAAAACATTCTACAAGTTTCTAGCCTCGACAAGATAAAATCTCAAAGACCAATGTAGGGTTTCACAGTTCGTACATATTAATGGAAACACACTCATGGGTTCACAATCCGCTTTAATTAGCGTCGATTGTACAAGTTTCCACAGAACTATAGTACTCTCGCTTACCATTATGATTTTGACTCGTTTTCATCTTGAGCAGACTAGTAATCAACATGTGTTACCTCAGGCACGCTAAAGGCACACTAAAAAAGCACAGGAATTTAATGGAAAACAGGTTTAAACTCATTACGCGTGGACGGTCCGGCGATCGAATCCCGGTTGGGGGCAAGACTTTCCGCACCCGTCCAGATCGTCCATGGGACCCACCCACCCTCCTATACAACGGGTAACTTGTCTTTCCCGGGGATACAGCAGCCAGGGAGTGGCGTTAACCACCCACCCCCTTTTAGCGCCGAAGTTAAAGAAAGGTTCAAGCTATACGTTTGCTCCCCGTTACAGCCTTCATGGCAGGTTATAGGGTGAACTTTAATAATAATAATAATAATAATTATTATTATTATTATTATTACATAAAAAACATCATTGTGTTCTGCTACTCACACATCCTATTTCTGTTGCAATGAGCTAACATACTGTGCAGACTCCCTAATAACAGGTGTAGAAACAACAGTCCATTTCTGTAAGTTATTTATAGAAGACATAGCCGCGTCCAATGCCAACACACAGATGCACACTCACTGAATGAAGCAATACGTCATTCAGTGGCACGCACGTCAAATCAGGACGTAACGAATATTTTGTTAACGGCGAAGGAGCGGCAAGACACATATAATAATTTGCAATGAAGCCAGCTGGTTCTAAACCCCAGTTAATTATCAGAGGAGAGTAGCTATGTATGTGTGTGCTCAGGAAATTAAAGTTCTGGGAAAGGCCTTAAAATCTCAGACAAATTCCTTTTTAGTAAAAAAAAGTAATTATATTACTCTGGCTTATGTTACGAATTATGAAACTTTATTATTTTCCTTGTAATATGATAACGTCTTCTAAAATTTAATTGTCATTTTTAAGATTAGATATTTGAGAGTTCTACGCACTTCTTTCGCTGTTTTTCTGTTTTCATTACTACGGCTGCGTAAGGTTTGAAGGGCACGGAAGTGAAAAGAAGGGAATAAAACTGAACGCTGAGACACGATGTCAGAATTGAAAAGAAGTTTGTTAGAATATATATTCAACGAACTGGAAAAGAAAGCTCTGTGAACCGAAGAGATTTTATCAAATACCTGATTGACTTAGCTGCTGAGCTGACGGGCAACACAGAGACACCCTCTCCGATTGACTTGCCATCAAATTATCTGCTTCCAACAAAACAACTCTCTAGACTAGCATTTCCTATTGATCTCGCCTTTAGATCTTATTTTGCTAATGAATTATAAGCTCATGGTAGAAACGTCCGAGAGGCTACAGCAAAATGAATTAAGAATACGTATTTGAATATCGACAGTTTTACTACTTGCTCAATGAAATGTGTGGTTTGAACGGTGAAGCGGCTGGAAATGTAACAGTGTGATGTATCATGCTTTTACAGCATGAACATAAACAGTACTGTCTTTCGACAGTATTAAGATGTAGTATCGTTATACAATAATATAAACAGCGAACTAGATGCAGCAATAACAAATTTTATTGATAAGTACAATCAGTTTAACATGTTTCGGGCGATAATTTCGCCCAAAACATGTTGAGCTGATTGTACTTATCAATAAAATTTGTTATTGTTGCATCTAGTTGGCTGTTTATATTATATTATCTGTGATGCTCGTCACACAAGCATAAAAAGGCATCGTTACATTCTACCTTAAAGTTTGAAGTAGGTTTATCCGAAACGTCGGCACATTTGAATGGCATTAAAAGGCGTCATATCCGAGCAGACGGTACTCTACAGTTTGAAGCTGGTTTATCCGAAACGTCGGCACATTTGTATGGCATTAAAAGTCGTCACATCCCAGGAGACGGTACTCTTCATACATATTAAAGAGCCATGCATAAGTAACGGACTCCAAAAACGGAGTCAGAAAATGGTAATTCTTCAAGTGGTGAAAGAATTCTCCGCATTGAGAAAGCTTCACAGTTCTGGCACAAGAATTCGCCAACTAAGCCAGATGCATCCAGTGCACGCACTGCGATCCTGTCTTATTTATTTATTCAGAATAAAATTTTTAATTAAAATATTTTTTAAAAAATCTGCTTTTTTATAACATAAGAAGTGACCAGCAAATCTTTCGACCAAACATATAATCCAAAATAAATCAGGAAATCTTACACTTGAAGTACACGACATGGCAATTAATCGGCAACTGCTGAGAAATCTAAAACGAATTTTTCTCAACGTAAATCCAATTTAATCAATCCAAACCAGTTGTAATGAACTGAAATTTATGAAAAGAAATTACATAAGTTACATAATACTTTAATTTAATAATTTATTTTAGGTAATTCGTTTATTACCCTCGCTTCATTTCAATAAATTCAACATCCACTTTCAATAACCCCAAATGCGGAAGTTGCTGTGTTCTACTTGTTAGACCAAAACACGCAGACAGTGCAGGATCATACAAAATGCGCTCTTCTTTAACGCTGCATCTGACTCAGAAAGAGATCAAACAGAAAAGTTTTTGAATTCCAGCACAGATACCATACAGTTACTTGGTGTTAGCTGTACTGGCAAGCAAATGCCGCTTCAGTTGTAAAGCTAATTTCACAGGGTTTTAGAGTATATTATCTAATTACTTTGGATTTTTCTTTCAGTTGAAGAGTATATCTCGTTGAAACTTCGTGTACAGAGAAGCCTCATTTTTAAACTTCCTACTTCTACTTACTGTCATTACAGAACCTATAAATTAACGTTCTTTGCCTGCGAAAGACGTAAATCTCCCGAAGATGCTACCGTAAATAACAGGGCTGCTCTGCGTATGAGTACTTTCTTTTTTGTTCAAAGAAATTTTATTGCTTATTTTAGGCAGCATCTTCATTCCGTGGAGTTTAACCTCGAAAGTGACTCAGCCCTCTCCTCGTGTACGAAATAATGTATGGGGCACCGTTACTCTCATTACACAAACTTTGACGTTTTTAAAACATCTTTTTCTTTATAGCCTCATTCATGTTAAGAAGAGGGAAGCGAAATTGTTATGATATGATAGTCTGGAGAGAAGCAGAAGAGAAAATTGCATTTACATGCTCTGTATAATGGTTTAAAACTAAAAAGTTGGGGAGCTCTAGGGCAAGGGGATGTATGGGCGGGGGGAGGGGGGGAAGAGGTTCAATTTTTGGGCGGGTTAAAAAATTATGTTATTTTGTTGGGGATATAAAGAAGCAAATTCTCAACGTTACTTTGTAACCTTCAATGTTTAAAGGATCAAAATTTCACCGACTTAGCATACGTCTGTCCTTTGTTTAAAACTGGATATTTTGCTTCGTGCACTGTGAACAGTGACCAAGTGTATTAAATTCTAACAGACATTCGCAAAACATGGCACAAAAAATTATGTAAATTTACATTCTTATTTGCTCTGCAGTTTCTTAGGCTTTGGACTGAAACGGCCGTATTAAGTCCCAATTTTCCTACGCTGCACTACTTCAAAGAACAATCAAATTGGATCTATTCATACGGGAGCCTGCAGCAACTACAAACCATACAGACGACGCCAAGGGCATGTTTATCGGAACCAGATGGACAGCATAAACTTAAATACGTAAGCTCCAAAACCGAACAAGTCGCCTCCAGTCGTAACGTTTCTGACATGCATTCAGGAGATTCTCGGTTCGAATCTGGTCCGGTACACTGAATCAGATTTTTTTTTCTCTTCCGTTGCAGGTAAGTTCCGAGTTAAAATATGTAACAGGGCTCTGTCTTTTCCTCCAACATCTTTTCCAATTTACCATTCACTAACCATCCCACCATTCGGCGCTTCTCATTCCGAGATCCTGGCGTCATCTAAAGGATAACAAAACTGAAACGTGAGCCTAAAGAAATGACTTGTGTTCCGTCAAATACAGGTACTGTGTACCGGTCTACATGATATCACCGCGACGTTTCATAATAAGACACACATCAGTGAAAGCTGCAATATCCGGCACAAATAATCGACAGGTCTTATTAATCATAAAATGATAGACTCGTTACAGCTGACTGTTCCATCAACCGGCAACTCACAACACCGACTCCAAGTGTTCGGACATTAGTCAATGGTGTATTGTTGGCTTTTTCAGACTGTATACAATTACGCAACTTTAGGTTCGATATGAAAACAAGGTGAAAGAAGGTGCGGCGGGTACATCAGAACTGGATATCAGGTGACAGATCAGATGTTTAGGTGTGTCCACGCTGTCGCCATGTACACTTATAAACGTATTAGATATAACGCTAAAATCCAGATCCTACTAAACAAGGCAATATATTGGTGCCGGGGGTACCGGATAAACCAACGTTTATTGAATTATCTTTGCGCAGGAAGAGTGCTGGTTCATTCATAGAAGTTACTTAATGCGGGCCAAAGAACTAAATTCGATTCCCTGAAAGTAATAGGTATCTTTCTGTTGGTCACGGCATCTAACATGATTCTCATATCCACCTAGATTCCTATCCATGGGATGACGTGGTCTCTTGCCTCATGAAAAAAGCACCCGAATACCGGGTGTACAAAGTGTGGATCTTCACTCTTTAGCCACGACAAGAAACTTACCTTTCTTCACATTTAAGACGTGCATTAAGTACAGGCTAAGTAATAAATGTTTCTATGTAACAGATTTCACCCAAAGAAACTAAAAACTCCTAAACAAACCAATAAATTATCCAAATTTCATAGAAACAGTAAATTCACTCATAAGAGCCCATTGCCTATACTTGTTCTCAGCCAGATAAATCTAGTTAATATCCTCCCATCCCATTACATTATGATTCGTTTTAATAGTATCTTCATATCACTGCCAAGGTTTACAAATGTGTCTTTTTTCATGCTTCGCCAACAAAATTCTGTGTGCACTTTTCTTCCCATCTGTACTTGCCACATGGAATCCCCCTCCCCCTTCCCCCAAATTCTCTTCCATTTATAATATTCAGGGACGAATACCAGTATGAAGTTCCTGATAAAGCCCTTCCCTCCGACCTTCTGCAAAATGCTCCTGTCCAGGCCCAAATATCTTCTTCAGCGTCCTAAAGCACCCCCAGTCTATGTTGTTCCCTTAATTTGTAAGTCTCTGGTTTAACTTCAACAGGCCATTATGTATATTTCAGTCATGAAGCTTTCATATAGCGGAGAGTAAGACAACACTTTCTGGACCGCAGAGTATTAGGCTTTCCCCGAATATAATCAGCATTGGATTTATTTGTGCATTCAAGTGACCGGAAAGAAGCCTGAAAAGCGTGACTACTTGGTAAACTGAAGTGTGATAGGGAATATAATATTAAAATTGCTCTCAAAGAAACAGAACGTGAAGGTGTAATCCGGACTCTTCTTTGTCTCTCTTGTACATACTGTAATGAGTCGAGGGGTTCCAGAAAATTCCAGTAACTTCTCGACAGACTGCGTGTCTTTGGGCTTTTCTATAAGGAGCTTGCTCTGCACGGTTAGCTGAGCTTCAAAAGAAGTTCCTTGTAGAAAAGCGTGCACATTTACGTGCTATAAAACAGGACAAAACATCTCGAACGCAGTAAAACTGTCAGTTAAGCTGAAGCCCGCCTGCAGCCTGTACATACTAATTAGCCTGGGTGTGTCCCATCAGTCATTTTATACAAAACACATCAACCTACCGACAGCGAAACACGAAAACACCCACGTTCAATCAGAAATCGATTGCTATGAAACATGGCATGAGATGAAGGGACAAGTATTTTAAACATCAAATAACTCCAACTGCATCAACAAAACACGTAAAGCAAATGAAATGTCAGTATGTCAGTACATTTCTGCGATTACTGCAAATCGATTTCAAGTTCTTATACAAAAGTGTTCTGTTTCAACACAAAGTATATAAGCGGCTTATGTTGAGAGCTTGTTTGCGTTATAATGCAGGATTTATAGGCGAATATAAATGCAGTTTCATTTTCTCTCATAAACCAGGAATGGAATAACCATTAAAACCAAACGAAAAAATGGATGGAAATACTAACGCGTGAGATCACAAATGCCACGACATTGATGACATCATTTTTCGAGAAAGAAGCCTTCTAACTCACTTGTACCGAAGGTCACACGACTGGAAAAAAGAAATGGTTATACAGTACCTCTATTGTTTTGGCCATCGTCCTTTAAATCGCTGTTGCTTCGAAAGCCTTGCCAAGTTCTATTGACAATACGAATCTTCTAAGAAGAAATCAAGCAAATAGACAACAAACAAACAAACAATTGTATGGAGCACAATTCCTGTTAAGAAAATAAAATACATTAATCTTATCAAAAACCTGACAACCTGTTTGGAAGCCGATAGGTCAGCGCCTTGTTTTACATGGACCACATCCTTTATCACAAACCAAAATTGTCACTCTTCAGACATTTATTTCAGTAATTTAAAATAAACAATTTATGCCCCACCACAAATATGACCCTCACAACACCTCACACGCTATATTACCGTCCTAACCTAAACACAATAATTATAAAGTTCCTTACAATTTCCGTAAGAGTTGTTATTTCTCAGAGAATAACATGTAGCAGTATCAGTCTATAACAAGAGGGGCAAAGTGGGTACAAACGAAATACTGATGCGCGTTCACGTAACCACTGTTGCCGTAAAAAAAACAAGAGCTATTACATATTCTGAGAGTACGTTTGTAGCCTTAGTCAATCTGTAACAAATATTTCTATCAGCTATTAAATGTACATGGGATTAGTGCTGTTAGGCAGACAGCAATACATACAGCAGAGCCACTAGTGCCAGACTCCAGTGCCGTTAGAGTTGAGATGGCTATTGAAAAGCTAAAAAGCACTAATCACTGGGTATTGATCATATCCCGGCAGAGTTGTTTAAAGCACGGCGTAGAACAATTCTCTCTGAGATCGATAAACTTATTAATTCTGTTTGGAATAGAGAGGAATTGCCTGATGAGTGGAAGGTGTCGATCATTGTACCTGTTTATAAGAAGGGTAACAAAACAGACTGTATTGGTTATAAAGGCTTACCGCTTTTGGTAACTACGTATGAAATTTTATTCAACACCCTGCTGTCAAGGTCATCTCCATATGCAGAGGAAGTTACTGGGATCGTAATTGTGCATTTCGACGCAATAGGTCAATTACTGATCATATATTTTGCATTCGTCAAACAATTTTAAAAAATGTGAATACATTGAAGCAGTGCACCAGCTATTTATATGCTTCGAGAAAGCTTACGATTCAGTTACGATGGATGTTTTGTGAAATATCCTCATTGAGTTTGGTTTCCCCATGAAACTAGTATGGCTGATAAAAAGGAAACGTATAGCAGAGTCCGGGTAGGCAGACATTTGTCTGGCATGTTTCCAATTAAGAAAGGTTAAAAAAAAGGAGATGCTTTTACGCCACTGCTTTTCAACTTTGCTTTAGAGTACGCTATTAGGAGGGTTCAGATAAACCAGGATGGATTGAAATTAAATGGTACACATCAGCTTCTGGCTTATGCCGATGATGTTAATATACTGGGAGGAAGCATACATGCTATAAAAAATCACAGAAGATACTCGTATAGTAGTTGCTAGTAAGGAGATTACACTAGAAGTAAATGATGATAAAACGAAGTACCTGGTCATGTCTCGAGATCAGAATGCAGGACAAAATCACAACATAAAGCCTGATGTTAAATCTTTGGAAAGAATGGAACATTTTAAATATTTGGGAACAACCCAAATAAATCAAAATTTTATTCGGGTAGAAATTGAGAGCAGTTTGAAGTCAGGGAATGCTTGCTGTCATAAGGTGCAGGATCTTTTGTCTTCCATTTTGCTAACAAAACATAAAAAGATTAAGAAATACAGAACTATAATTTTTCTTGATGTTTTGCACGGGTGTGAAACTTGGTCGCTCATATTCACGGATGAGGTTGTTTGGTAATTGAGTGCTGAAGAGGATATTTTGGCCTAAGAGGGTTGCGGTAACAGGGGAGAGGAAAAAACTACTTAATGAGTAACTTCTACGTGTAAGTTAAAGTACGATATTGCACTATATTGTGACCTTCTATAGAAATTAGAGAAATCAGATCACAACATCAATAGACACTGTTTACAACAAATACAGCGATACTAAATCTGAAGTTTATTGGACCGTGCATCATTGTGATAGCTGACGAATAAAAAACCAACTAGATGTCACTTGTTACTTTTATTTTACTTCTTAGAGAGTCAACATGTTTCGGGCATCAATATGCCCATCTTCAGGAGTTTGTGACTATGTTGGTGGTATCCAGGCTGCCGGCTGAAGCTTCAGCCGGCAGCCTGGATACCACCCTAACCGAACCGCACCCTAACTCCAACACACATCAAATCATGAACGAAACGGCCAATGTGGTAGTTCAACAACATAGTCGCAAACTCCTGAAGATAGGCATATTCATGCCCGAAATATGTCGAGTCCCTAAGAAGTAAAATAAAAGTAACAAGTGACATCTAGTTCGTTTTTATTCGTCAGCTAAAGCGATATCAAATTTAGAGCATTTACCTGAAATTTTTAAACAAGTGTATGACGAAACGTAGTGTAATAAAATTTAAAAAATGATTATTTAGACAATATAATAGTAGGCTAGCACTAAAAAACAGAGTAGTTTATCACGTAATCGACAGAATGCCTACATATTACTTTCGACATGAAATAGAAGTATTTTATAAAGTAACCCCAGTAAAATGCCAGAATTTCAAGTCCTTAAATTTATGCGAGGCGACTGAAAGAGATCTGATTTTTTTCCTTACGACACTGTAATTTTAACACACCGGTTACCCACTAGCCCAGATCTCAATTTGTGCTGTCTCTCATTCTCTCTCTTTTCAGATCTGACATATGTTGGCCCGTCCATAAAATGCCTGATGTAGGTACGTTCATAATGTATAAAGTAAATTTTGTATGTTCCATCCAAGCAAAGAGAGAGCAGTAATGGATTTCTTTGATCTCAGACCTCCTGCTGCACTTTTGCCAGCCGTGGAATCTCAGTCGGTAGAAATTCTCCTTCTATACGTCATGACACTAATACATTCTGACACGATTTCATTAATTTTGTATTCGCTTTTATGTAACTTAGCTTTTGATGAAATGGATATAGCGTTTGGAGGTTACAGCAATGAGTTTCTTGTTAACAATTGTGTGGGTACAAGGTCTCTCATAAATTCAGGCAATTAATATTTTATTTTTAAATGCATTTATAAAAAATACAAAAGCACTTGCAGCACCGAGTTTCATCTGGGTTAACGTTAAGAAGGTATAACAAGACAGGCAATGTACGTATAACGTAACATTGAGGTGCGTTCGTGCAATCATTGTTGCAGTGGAAAAGCAACAAGTGTTACATATTCTGAATGTGTGTTTGCTGCCTTAGGTATCCAGCATGCAATGCGCAGGCACCATGTTGCCATCTGTGGCCTGTCACGCTCTACAATATTTTTCCACGTTACCTCATAGACGGCACGATTTTCGAAGAAAAGGTTATTGAAAATAAAATTGTGTGTTTGAATTTCTCTACGACTTTTGCCTTAAACATTCTTCATTCTAAGAAAAACTTAGCTAAATGTGAAGAAAAATGTACGCTGGATTTTAATGAAATTTGAATTTTGGCAAACAGTTGCGAAAAATACTCAAATACTAAATTTCATGAAAATCTGTCCAATGGTACCCAGTTTTTCCATGCGGACAAATGGACAGGCGGATGATCGGACTTGACGAAGCAAACAGTCGCTTTCGCAACTTTACGAACGCAACTAAAATGCGCAGTAAGTCAGAAAGGAACTGGCTATGTTATAATTGATGACAGCACCAGAATGCTCGCCTAGGTGATTAATGAACCCATAAATTAATGTAATAATGTAAGTCGACATTAAGTGGACTGAATCACTCGAGAGACTACCAAAGAAGGCAGATTTAAACTTTTGAATATTAAGAACAACCTGAATTATATTTAAAGATTAAAGTAACACTGCACATTAAACACACTCTCTCTCGGTTACAAAATCCAAACAGTTAATGCTCTATAGAGAAATAATCACTGTTTCTTCTGAGAACCGTGCACAGCACATAAACACCCTCAGTCAACAGAACACAACAATTTTGGAAGTTTAACTTGCTGGTACGTGAAGCATCCACTGGGTTTTAAAAGCCTTAATATGTACACATGTTTGATAATCCTGCCAGATTTTAGACGATTGAATATGTAAGATATGTGCATTATCCTTGCTTTGTACGGGGAATAAGGAGGAGTTCGGTTCGGTCTGTACGACTTTCTCTCCGCAGGATTTGTCTTGGAAATACTGAATTAATTTCGGTTAAACTTCCTCTTTAAAGAGCGCCGAATGAAATTAGTTACGGTTCCAATCATTTACGTAGGATATGGACCCTTCTTCACAAGAAAATAAAACTTTAATTCATTTGTCAAAAAAAAAAAAGAACAGACAATACGGTGGTTCTTAACGAAACGTACACCACCCCATATTTAAAAAAACTTTATTAAGGTATGACGAATATTTTGTTTTGTTTATGTTTCGTATATTGAATATCTAAGGACATTTAAGGAAATTAAAGGAAGAATAATTTCTTACTAGAGTTAATATAAGAAACTGGCAATAAAGCGATTTGCTCGTCTCACTCTACCGGAGCGGAGTTTTGTTGTTAATTTGTATTTCCGTTGTCAGAAAATAAACATACAAAGAATACTAATTATGATCGCGAGAGGATAAGTATGTTACTGTGCATAAGTAAAAATAACCTCTACTTATAATTGAAGTAGGTTTTGTGAGCAGATTTGAAATATTAATTTCACTGAGCACAAATATTTGAATGTTAATCTAACATCGACCTTTAAATATGACATCACATGAACCAGCCCTGAGGGTTCCAGGAGGCTCAGGCTCAGGCTCCCAGATTTGCAGATAATCAGGACATGAAGGTAGTAGGTTTGTCAGCCGTGCGCAACAGACGCCTTTGCTCCCAGGTAATATTCCTGGTACTCATTTCTGTTAGAGGCTGAGTCGAACCCAGAGCAATAGTGCGGCCGGAACGGTTAAGTCGGGAGTAGAAACCGCGGCCTTCTGGCTTGTAGCGCAGTGCCTCAACCAATTGCATCACCGCGTGCCCCACGAGAGAGAACAAATAAGGTAAATATAGCAAAATTTAGCAGTAAATGAGCAGAGATGTCTTTAAAATTCGGATTAATTAAAATATGTAGTATTATACTGCATACCGTTTTTCAAGTAATCGTCAGACTGGCTCGACATGTACATACGTTTAGGTATATAATGCTTTCCATTTGACCTTCAACAGGTATTTTTGACTAGTATTTAGATCTAATAACATGAAGAATAAAACATTACTTTTGATTTTCGTGGTTATTTATCGGGGATACGAGTACATAAGTAACTATATCCATAACGCTTATAGAAACGCAACTAGAAAGTGCACATAATGTACTTAAAATTTCCCCTTCCCATCCTGCTGTACTTATACTGAAGTTTACACGATATTACACACGTCTATAATTGAATATAGCGATTTGGTCAGGAGAGAAATGAAATGCTACTGTTTATAAATACCCCCTTCATATTTCTGTTTATAATTTCATGGTCTTTTTAGTGTGAAAATTTATCTTTCGTCATGTACCTAAAGTAAATACTTAGTTCAATAATAACCTTGTTATGTTCAAACCAATTTTATCATAACTTCAAAATACAATTCCCTGGGGCAGGGTTTTCTTCCAGCAGGTAACAATCAGCGAAACGTCAAGATTACCCAATGCTGTACGTACGCCAACACTAACTACATCTTTCACACGAGCATGTCAGGACACTTTAAACTCAGCCACACAAATCCCACCCACAGTTTCATCTTCTACTTTTTCTCACATCCTTCTGCTTTTATTCTCCTACATAAGCCAAGTGGCCTTCTACCGTGAATGCCTTGTTACACCGAACTTCTTGAGGCATTTCTCATCCGTTAATCTTCTAAACAATCAGACAAATTTAATTATGGTACTTAATAATTTTAATCTCAGTAAAACATCAAGTTATCTGGAAATATAATAATATAAATCTGTATTCAATACACTATAAGTCTGGCTCTGTCAGGATAATGAGACTTCTGTATTGGAAATAAAAATACATACTATACTTTCAGCCGTAATGCAACAAGCGTAATGAATCTGAAACAATTTTTAAAAGTGGTAAAATAGTTCGATAAAATTTTGTCCCTTGAAGCCATTTTAAAGCTTTTATATTCGCATTTCCGTTTCTTACTTTCAGCTGAAATAAACTGAAGAAGAAACTGGAATGCTGTGTGAAAAACAACATTCTGTTGGTGGGAGAAAGTATAGAAGCCAGAGGAGAGAGATGGAATAAACCGAGGATGGATTGGACGTAAAAATGTTGGGGCGGGTGACGACCCATTCCGAGTCGAAAAGAGGCGCCTAGGCAAAAAAAGAATCTCCTGCCTGTATAAAGCATAAGGGAGTTTAAAATGAGACAACGGGCGAAGAAAATAAAGAAACGGTTCTGGAAAGTGTAAAGGATACTGACAGGAGGCGTTAAGGAAGGGAACTGTAATATCGCCGAAGAGTTTTTCTTTTTCCGACAGCTCTATAAAGACGTCGGCTGCAGGATTGTTATGAATTCAAATTTACCTTCCATTTCACGTTTCAGTCTTTCTTCCTCGGCGAAAACGTAGCCAGTGACCTGAAATGCAGTTACAGAGGAGAGAGAAGATCAGTCCCGCACACAACAGTTCTGTCTAGTCAAGAAAGTTGCGCTTTTTAAGCCTCTAACCGCAAATTTGAATTCATACGAGACTTACCATTCAAAGGAATGGCCCAACAGATAAGTAGCTTCATCGTATCTTCGGATACGCTATAAGCTGCACGAAGAAATTTTTTTCAGTGGAACTGGAAGAACCGGATGACCTTGATAGGCCACCGAGTTGCTACGTCACAATGCGTAAAATTAGCAGTGTACTTGGCGAAACCCAGATGTTTCATTCTTGAAACGAACGCTTCGATTGCTACAGAGTATGTTTCTACATTAACTGCGTATTGGTAAATATCAACATTTCATAAAATACGACAATAGTGATGTGGTATTAAAAATTTGTGGTGTATAGAAAATCGGCGTGAGTTTTCTTTAGTTCCATGTCATTTTCTTCCTTTGATAACGGCGTTAACGATATCACACGCTGAGTTGGCATAATTAAGACTATGGTGCAGGTCGACGCATACTTCTCTCCTGTTCAGCCTACGTTGTGCGTTGCTTCTCTTCGGTTTATTGCGAATTTCTAACCTTGATCTTAGTAACTAACCAACTTAATGCAGAAAATCGTGCTTTATAATAACTTTATTATATGCCTCTACATGTTTCGAGCACTATGTGCTCATCATCAGGAGGTCAAAATTGTATTATAGAGCATCTGGTATCATCGCACTCTGTAGGTGGCCGTCCCGTGCACCGGACGGCCACCTATAGGTGTGATGATACCAGAGGCTGTATAATACAATTTTGACCTCCTGATGATGAGCACATAGTGCTCGAAACATGTACAGGCATATAATAAACTTATTATAAAGCAAGATTTTCTGCATTAAGTTGGTTAGTTACTAAGATTATACTGAGATGCACGGTCAGCAAAACATAAAAAATCTCTAACCTTAAGTTTTGATCATATCGAAAGTTTCATAAAGACATCTGTTTCTTCTTTATCCTTTATCTCTTTTTCGCGTCACTTGGCAATGCTGTTTCGTGCTTCAACCCTTTGAAAATCACAGAAAATTTATATTATTTATAAATATTCAGTGGGGGACTGCGGTAGCACAGTGGTTAAGGTGCTGCGCTACAAATTGGAAGGTCGCTGGTTCGATTCCAGATTGTGTCATTGGAATTTTTTATTGACATAATCCTTCCGATCGCACTCTGGTCCTGATGTCGACTCAGCCTCTAACAGAAATGAGTACCAGGAGTATTTTCTGGGGGGTAAAAATGGCCGGTGAGTAAGGATGACAACCTTAACACCATTCTGGGCCATTGTAACGTAATCTGGGTATCTTAAGTCCCTGGAACCCTCTGGACCCCTCGGGCCTGTACTTTACCTTTTTATAAATATTCAGTTCGTACCACCGAGAGAATGCAGTGCGCTTCCGTTAGACACGATAGTGTCTGAATATTGTGTAAACAATAATCGCTCTTAATTACAAGAACCATAGAGAGCACCAAAATAAAATCATGCGGACTGAAGCTAGAGGTTTTAATATTGACTTTGGGGGTGTGTAGCCTTTAAGAGTTAATCTCTCAGGGTTGGTAGTTTCTGTACGAAAGGACTTGCTGAATGCACCAATTTTAAATACAAATTTTGTATGTGGCTGTCATTAGCATATGACAAGACAGGCAATGTACGTATTACGTAACAATGAGGCGCGTTCTTGCAATTACTGTTGCAGTGGAAAAGCAATAAGTAATACATAATCTCGGTGTTTGTATGTAGCCTTTGGCATCCAGCATGTAACGCGAATGCATCGTATTGTCATTTGTGGCCTGTCCGACTCTATAATATATATATATATATATATATATATTTTTCACATTAATTCATATGCGGCACGATCTTCGAAAAAGAAAATTTATTGAATACGCGTATAAAATGTGTGTTTTGAATTTCTGTACAACTATTTCCTTAAAAGTATCTCATTCTAAAAAGAAACGAGCGAGATATGATAAAAAATGCGTATTGGTCTTCATGTAAAGAATCTGTCATTCTTGTCAGATTTTAATGAAACTTTAATTTTCATAGTAGATTTTGGAACAAATGATCAATATAAAATTTAATGAAAACCCGCTCACTAGGAGCCGAGTTGTTCCATGCAGACGGGCAGCAGAAGGACAGACAGACATTAGGAAGCTAATAGTCGCTTTTGGAAATTTTGCGAACGCGCCCAAAACAAACGATTGTTACAACTTAACATTTATCGACTGATCTCCAGAACTGAATTAGATGCGTTTACGTGGATATAAGAAAGTACTTTTCAAATGTTGTTTTAATTACTTGGCCCTATAAACTCTTGAAGTTTCGAAGTGGAATACTTATTGTTAATTTAAGAGCAGTTTTTTTAAAACTCTTCTTGATAAAAAATACTTTGTGGTCGAAATATTTCTTCTTAATACACTGCTGTTAATAATGTCTTAAGAAAACCGGACGTGCAGGTGTATTCAGGAATTTTATTGTTCAGATTTTGTTCCAGTGGCTTGTTATATTTTCCTCTCTAATCTAGTCATAAAAGGCGCCTTGTTTCTTTACCGATGACTGTGCCTATTTAGGCATAACATGACATAATGACATGATATTTATTTACTGCAATTGGGTTTCCACCCGGTAGCAGTGGTCGGTAGGAATGTACAAAAATAGAAAAGAGACAGCACAGAAGGAGAAACAATACACAAAACAATATAAAAAGCACAGAATACACAAAATAGAAAACAATACGAAACAAAAAACAAATGAAAAAATTACTCAAAATCAATAAGTCGAGTACGAGAGATTGTATACGTCATAACTGAAATACACTGTAATAACTCCCCGGTTCTCTTTTATGTTGCAAAAGTGATAATGTATTATTAATTACAGTTGATACATAAACTGCCAATTCAGCTATGTCATCCGTCAACGGTTACACAGAAAATCATTTTCAAATAAAATACAATAACCACCATTACTGTAGTGTCATTGTATTGTCTTCAGACTCGTAATTACTGTTTGATTCTCATTCACATATTAGAACATATAGAAATAAATATGCTCCAAAAGCAATGAGTTGCCATAACAACGGTTCCTTTTATATTAAATCCCGAAATTTTCTATTATCACTGCAGTAAATGCGTCATTAATGAACACTAGTTTATTTATTGAAATTCGTGTGGTAGTCTATACAACACACGGCTAGGCAAGCGAGAGGTTAACTGTTATAAAAGGTAAAGTAGTCCCGTTACAGACCTGGAGTGGCCCAAAGGGTTCCAGGAAGTTAAGGTTCCCAGATTTCATGACAACGGCCCAGGATGGTGGTTTATCAGCCTTACGCACCGCTCGATTTTACCCCAAGGAAATACTCCTGGTACTCATTTCTATTAGAGGCTGAGTCGAGCCCAGGGCCACAGTGCGATCGGAAGGATTTTATGTCAATGAAAAATTCCAATGACACCAGCTGGGATCGAACCATCAACTTTCCGATTTGTAGCACAGCACCTTAACAACCGTTATATTACACAAAAATGTTTCTGTTGTTTTAATGACTTTTTGTCTAGTTAATTGTAACTAATAACTTCGCTCTCCACTTTCCCATCCTTACAGCGATTCCGAGCTCAATGGATTTGGGTTTGACGGCACTACACTACACAGATGGAGACTGTAACTTAAACCCAAAATTTAAAAAAAATAATGCGTATGACAGTAGCGTCTACGGATTTCAAAACAGTCGTGGTTAGAAACAGCTTTCTTTTTCCACAAACAACGTTTTGGTACATCGGCAGAAATGTTTCGTCCTGTGTCCCAACTGTGACACTACAGCACCTTCGAAACGTCAAAACGACGATGAATTCAGTAATGGAATTATCCGGCTACTTTATGTAAACAATAAAGCAACGCAGGTAGATGGCTGGGTCGAACCTCGGCAGGAACAGCGACTATCCTGACTGAGGTTAGTCTTCATAACAAATCCCCGTAAAGTGCCTAGATTTGATTTCGTTCACATCCTTTTCCAATTCATCAATCACCCTACGTTCAGATGCAGACTTACGACACTGACACGATTGTAAAATAATATACAAGAAAAACCATAAGAATTAAGTACTGAACTCATAAAACAGGTGATGAAAAACCAAAAGAATATCCCGCACAAAATGATACGGAGGTAAGTAAGACGGTTCAACGAAGACACCCGACTAACTGGTAACGCCAAATGTTGTTTTGTTTCAGGTTACCTGCACGAGTTTATGCCACAGGGCCCCGAAGAGCCCCCACCGGCAACGGTGCACACCGAAGTATTGTCACACGATGGAGGGATTCCCATCTTCCGGTTGCGCAGTGTTGAGGAGACAGAGGCTGCACATGATCTGCTGGAGCTTTCCCGTTCCCTGCCTCCACTCCCGGCTCCTAGCGTGGCCACTGTTCAAGATCCCGTTCCGTGCTACAGGTTGCAGGAGCCACCGGACCACCACGACATCCCTCCTTGCTACAGTAACCCAGATCCTCCAGCCACCGAACCCCACAGCCAGACCTACCTCGCTCAGTCGCCAGCAACGCAGCAGTGTTATCGCCCGCCGTCCCCAGAGCCACTGTCGTGTTACCAGACACCACCATGTTACAACCCACCGCCAGAAACTACGAAACCCCAGCCTCCACCGTCCCTGACTCCGCCCACGTCGGAATACTCTTCAGATGCGGAGAATAACAATCCGAACCTTCAGTCCGCGACAAACGGAGAGGTACGTCAACAAGAACTTGGTTCGGAAACACACAGAGTTATAAAAAGTTCCGTGGTTTATACCTACGACGCTTTACTGGTATCGGATGGGCGATCAAAGAATAAGAACAGCAGCAAATTGTCGCCGCTTAGCCCCTCGCCTTCCGACAAAGGGGAGTCTTGCGAGTCTCCTGAGTCGTCTCAAACTGTCGGTAAACCAGGTCGTTACGCGTGTTCTGAATGTGGGAAACAGTATGCGACGTCGTCCAACCTATCGCGACATAAGCAGACGCACCGAAGCCTAGACTCTCAATCAGCAAAGAAGTGTATCACGTGCGGGAAAGCATACGTCA
>Ga0131853_10009088_pt1 | contig 18141 bp, 13 predicted proteins | sample TergutLab28metaG_FD_92764 | JGI IMG/M metagenome (GOLD analysis project Ga0131853, IMG submission 92764) | Labiotermes labralis P1 segment gut microbial communities from Petit-Saut dam, French Guiana - Lab288 P1 (version 2) (version 2) | ecosystem: Host-associated > Arthropoda: Insects >... | reverse complement strand
TGGTGTGTGTGTGTGTGTGTGTGTGTGTGTGTGTGTGTGTGTGTGTGTGTGTGTGTGTGTGTGTGTGTGTGCGCGTGTGTGTGTGCGTGTGTGTGTGTGTGTGTGTTTGTGTATGTATGTGAGTGTAGTCTTCTCTCCGTTGTATTGTACACTCAAATTAATGCCGTATTATTGAGTCCTTATATGCTCCATGCATGGGTCGACTGTATTTCTTGTAGTTATTCACTAGAATACGTTTATTGTTGTGTTCGGTGCACTGTCGTCTTAATTTCGCACTGTGTGAATTTGTCCACTGTTAGTGATACTCACGTTTTTATATTTATAGTGTGTGATGTGTATTGTCATTCTGTGTGGCAGCTTCCTGTACTGCTGTGTATTTGTTATGTTACTTGTGTTGGAGGTAGGTCTTGTGTTGGGGTGATGGGTTTTTGGTGTGGTCACTCTGGAGTGAGGGGGGGGGGGGTTTGGGCGGGTGGGGTTTTAGAAGAGCTTCTTAGATCATGTTGGGGATTATGGTGTGATCGTCGTTCAAATGGTTATTGTTTAAGTATTCTGCATAAATGTAGAAACATTCTATTGTGTTGAGGTGTGACCCTTTGTTTTGTTGTTGTAGTATTTGCATTTTGTTACGGATGGAGTCGAATGACTGTGTCTGTTCAATGAGGTGTTTTGCAAAGTTTGAAGTGTGACTGTCTTAAATGCATTTTTGTGTTCTTTGAACCTTACTTGAAAGCTTTACCAGTTTGCCCCACATACGCCTTCTTGCAATCGAAGCACATCAGTGTGTACACTCCGGATTGTGTGTATTTGTGTGATACCTGTTGTTTGTGCCTTAGTAAACAGTGGACAGTATTGTTGGTTCGAAATGCAATTTTTAAGTTGGTCTTTCTGAACAGGTTTTTTATGAAATTTGTTTCTTTACCAGTGTAAGTAAATGTGACCCATTTATGTGTTGGAGTTTGTGTTGTAGTCGCTATTTGTCTGTCTAGCATACTGGTGGGTGGTTTTGGGGTGGGTGGTTTGTGTGGTTGGATTGGGAAGGTGTTATTATACATGATGTTTTGGATAATGTTTTCTTCTGCCTTGTACTCATCCTCATGCAAGTTGTATGTGTTCAGTCTGTCGTAGAGAAACCTTACAGTAGCGTATTTGTGTTGGGCTGGGTGGTTGGAGGTGTATGGGATGATAGTGTCTGTGAAAGTGGGTTTCCTGTATATGGATGTCTTCCAGTTCATAGGGGTCTTGTGGATAGTGACGTCCAAGTAGTTTATTTTGTTGTTAGTCTCTGTTTCTGCCATAAATTTTAGATTGGGGTGTATTGCATCAAAGTCATCCAATATGTTTTGGATGTTTGTGTGGTTGGAGTTGAAAATTAACAGTATCTCATCCAATGTAACAGAGGTAATTGATGATCTTATGCTTGTTTGATAGGTGTGCGAAATGAAGGTGTTCTAAGTTTTGTAGAAAAACTCAGATATCAGGCTGGATGTTGGTGTGCCCATTGCCAGTCCATTTCTCTGTATCAGGATATCATCACTGTTGGTGAAGTAGTTTTGTTGGGTGATGACATCATACCAATTTAACAATTCTTGTTGGGTCTGGGGGTCTAGCAGATTTTCTTTTACAGTGTTGGATACGATGTTATGGGCTTCAGCTACTGGGATGCTCGTGTAACGATTTGTGATGTCCAATGAGTCTAGGGTAAAGTGGGGGAGTATAGTGGTGTTGTTCAGTTTTTTTATTACATCTTTAGGGTTGTCTACGTTGTGTATGTTAGGTAGTGGGGCTAGTTGTTTGATTTTTTGTGTGAACAGTCTGGCTAGTTTGTAAGCTGGGGCTCCTCGCCAGTTGACCAAGGGTCGGATGGGATGTTCAGGCTTGTGCATTTTGATTAGGCCTTTTATAGTCGGTGCTGTGGGGTTCATATTTATGTACAAAAGCACACAAATGATGATGATGAGATCTCAACATCAACATGTGGTTTACGTATATTATGTATAACTCTTAGATTTAAAAAGTTGTCAAAACCTGATTATGGCCGCTAGAGTCCGAAACATGTAGTTTTCTATTGCTAATAAACACCATCATTTAGCCATATACTCATAGTTGTATTTTTGACTGAATTTATCTCACCTTATAGTTTAAACACACAACGGGGATGGCACACCTCAAAAAAAACCTACACAGTTAAATTTTGTAAGTTTGACTGTCAGAAAATTAGGCATTTGTCTGCAATGATACACTGTCTCTGGATCACTGGACCAAGTACAGGCCAATGTATTCCCTTCCTGTACATCAAGTACTACTCTGCTGCTCACTTTGTTTCTACTGTGAAGAAGGAGGCATTTTGCTGTATGAGATGTTCCTTATGTCCTTTCTCTTGTGTTGCTGTTTTACTTAGTTTGTTTTAAAACATTATAAGTAGCTCAGACTACATAGTATCAAACAGTGGGATGATTAGTGAATGACAGATTGAAAGGGATAAGGAATGAAGTGGCTATGAAGGTGTTTTGAAGGTACTAATCCAAAAATTTAGGTGGAGAGACTGCTGATAAACACTAGGAACCTGTATATATAGTAATTAATCCAAAAAATTGCGAAGTCAATAAATAGTAAGTAATTGTTTGCCTTTGATGGTGTGCCTCCTAAATGTTTCAGCCTCTAAATTTATGTGAAGGAACACAAAGACAGCAAAGTCTGTCAAATTTGCTACATTTGTATTCATTTGTATATGACCTCCCTTATGATGACATTTAGAGGCTGAAACATGTAGGAGGGACAACATAAATGACAAGTGATTACTTATTATTGACTGTACAAATTCTTAGACTAAATATTATATATTCAGTCTATTGCATGTAATATGAATTACGTTGAATTAGGAACCCGACTTAGTACAGCTGGTCTCTAGTCAGAGATAGATCTGAGACTTCCAAATAAGAAACACAAGTGCCGAACACTTGACAAAAAGAACTGCTCTATTAAACTTCATACTTTGAATCAGTTTTGGTGCCATGTCATACTAGGTAGCTAGAAACTATATCAAAGGAGACAATAAATACCTCCTTTATGTCCTTCACTTCATTGTGTGCCCTCATTTCATCAATGGTAAGGAGAACACAGTTCCATGGTGTCCAATTTTTTGTCACATCCCATCGCCCCAAACAGACCTTCTGTAAGTCTGCTACCCCACTCACTGGAGAGCGACAGTGCCAGATGTTCACAATCAGACTGTAGAAGTCCTTATCCTATAGTGTAAGAAACATCTTGTTGTCAGTGAAAACATAAAATTTGGGTGTCCTATTAGTTAAAAGAAAATAATTTGAACCATTATGACAACGAAAGCAAACATTTTTGTACTTTGGAATATAAACACAGAATATGTAGAGGGATAGGGAGGAGTCTATCAAACTTTTTGGTTACACTACAGAAGACATTTTGAGTTAGAAATGTCCAACTAACATCAGAAAGTTTAAGAAGTCATGAATCTTTAAAATAAGATGTAAAATTTGAGGCTGTCACAATGGTGTTGCTGGAAATTCAAGTCTTAAGAGACTGCTTGACCCTGAAGATGATGGCAGTATAATCTGTTGAAATATGAGGAACAGCTTTCTCAACCACATAGCGTAACATCTCAGGTGACCTGAGATCTGCTAAAAATAAGACAAAATGACAGTTTCACAATAACTTCAAAGTAGCACTAAAATGTACATTATTTTATAACTAACAGGATACTGTAAATTGAAAGAGAAAGCTGTAGAACACGCTCTTTGGATAACTCACTTTGGATGAAGCCATGGACCTGTCATACGACCAACAACAAAATGAATTAACAACAACCATTATTCAAACATCCAGCTGCAATGGGGCTGCATATATATATATATATATAAGCATAGTGTTGTTTCATGGCCCTCCTTCCTCTCCACCCCACCCCCACACACACACTTCAGTAATATATCTTGCTCAAATGTGTATTCAAAGTCACATTCAGACATTCTGACAATTGCAGTATGTCCCATTATTCAATAACACTCATTTTGGTAGTGATTTAAATTGCTATTGATTGACCAGCACAACAGATTGATGTTACCTAAATATACATGTTTTAGTTTTACATTGTAGTTATTGAATACCTGTACTTCTGGTAATCTGTATTGTAATTCAAACAGGTGGGTGGTTCCTTAAACTTCCCTTATTGGACTGAAGTTAAGAGAATTTATTTTTTTATTTAAATTCACTTAATGTGTGTGTACCCACAGATTTTGACAGACTCCTGAATCACTCTGTATAAAAAAAACATACATTCGTCATGTACTGTGGTTCTGTGATATTAATTTACCTGCATAATAAAAGCTAGCGACGAGGAACATTTACGTCTCCTTTCATCTCGTTGGAGAGCACGAATCATAAATCGATAAGGTTCCAGATCATTTCTGGACCTTGCAATCTCATCTGTCCAGGCACAAGAAATGCATCTTTCAAAAGTCCGTGTTTTTGCAGAGATTATAAACTCAGTAAATGGTTTTAGTTTTTGACAACATTGGCAGAAGTGCATTTTTCCCTCATTTTCCTTCCAGTTAAATATCTGTACAGAATTAAACATACACAAATTATATTATGATCATGTAAAAGAAACTCTTTTCTACTATAATTATTTGTTTGTTTAATATCACTGTGTCAACAGTTTTCCCTGAAGTGAATATGGAAAACCACTAAAAAATTTTGGAACGTAAGCACCCTAAGAGAATTTGCAGTTTCCATACAATGTGGGGGAATTCCTCAAATAGATAAGCAAATATAACCTCTTCAAACGCAACTCTATTCTGTGGAGTTAATTAGCAATTTCAATCAGTTTTGCTGGAGATATTATTACAGTTTCTTTGGATGTGACACCGTGGGATTCAGTAGATGCATGCTGAAATTTTGGAGAAACATTAATTGACCATCTTCAGGGCAAAAGAATTTTGGTAGCAGTCTACCAAATTGCATGGCATCATATCGCAAAAGACGATACTCTTAACCCTTCAGTGACATTGAGTTTAAATTCCAACTTATGTCCAGGAAGGAAAGGTTTTAAATTTACAGTGCCCTTAAATGCATTCATGTCCATACAATTCATGGAAATTGGCAGCATGTGAGGAACTAAAGGTCTCTACAGTGCACTGAGAGTGGCAGCATGTGAGAAGTTAAAGAGCCCATACAGTTCCACAAAGCTTGCAGTGTGTCAAGAGTTAAAAGGTTAGTACAGTGCACTGTAGGTGACAGCATGTGAGGAGTTACAGGTCCGTACAGTGCACCAAGGCCAGTGTTGAGGTGTAAATATATATATCATCATAAGAACCTCACATCTCAGGCATTTTTTCACTTATCTTACCACATGTTTGGCTGCTTCAGGATTGAATTCTGGATCTTTCATTAGTTCAATAAAGAGTTTCTGGATTCTCTGACGAAGGGTGGCCAAATCTGTAGCCTTCATGCCGTGCATAAGATAGTTGCATTCCCTCTCTAATAATGAAATTAATTCGTCTGTCATTCTGGCATTGTACGATTTTAGCTGAAACAGAACATGCTACCAAATTCTAGCAGGTGTATGAAAATGATACTCAGCTTATGTCAGCAACATTAATTCCTAAGCTATGAACACAACAGAGAAAGAAATTAAATTTTATACTTTTATTTATGCATTTATTTGTGGTGTTCCATAAATCAGGAATATATGTATAATGTTGAACTGATATATACTTTATGTGCCTACCGCACATTTTAGACTGCTCAACAGTTCCATTCGCTCCTTTGCTGTGACATTGTCTTCAGACATTATATAATACAGTTCCTTTAGTTCCTTTGCTCTCTGAATGTGTATGGTTTCCATTGACACTTCTTTCCCTTTGTAGCCTACCCAGGTAATTGGAGTGGCGCTCTGTTGAAAACAAACCTATATAATTCCACTGCAAATAAAAAATTAAGCTGACAATATAGAGTTTGTAGTCAGAAAATCAATGAAAGTGAAAATGTAAGTTTACATTGTAATTTAGTATCTTTATGCAAAATTACTATAGCATCAGTCATCTAAAAAATTTGCACTCTCTTTAAAAATTTGTTGTAGTTGTTGTTGTTGTTGTTATTGGTGGTGATGGTGGTGGTGGTGGTGGTGGTGGTGGTGGTGGTGGTGGTCTGTCTTTCTCTCAAGGCAAATTACTACACTGTGATAACTATTAAAAACTACATATGCCAAAGAATCATATATTTAGGAACTGCAAAATAAACCAACACTGATGCCTGCTTTGTGTACCTTCTCCATAATACTTAGTTCTTTCTTTGCCAGTTTCTCTTTCTTCAGCTCCATTCGGTATCTCTCAATAGCATTAAGAGACTCAATTTCTTTCTTCAACAGGAAACAAAATTCTGCCCTCTTTGGGGCATCGCTTTTTATGCTGCATATGCGTTTTATTTCAGCCTTTCGCCAGTTTTCAACCATTGCATAGAGTATTTCGTAATCAGCCCTTGTCCTTGGGAACATTTTATGAACTTGTTCGATTCTCAAGCCTTCATCACGTTCCCTCACAGCTTGTCTACTTTCTTCTGTCTCCGATTTGTAATATTCCACTAGTTCCATCTTCAATTTTTCATAACTTTTCCTAGCCACATATCCTTTCCAGCATCGCTGAATGACTATTGCCTGAAAATATAAATGTCAAAAAGATTAGGAACAACAATGTGTGCATCCAAGAATAGTTTACACATTATTTTCAACCCATTATTTATTACTGGTACTTGCAAAATAAATGGGTGATGTAAATTATGCATTTTATGAAGTGCGATAATATGAAAAATTAGAATAAAATGAACTGTCAACATTATCTCAGAATATGTCAGACAGCCCAAGGAAGACCATCAGAATCAAATAAGGAGAGACTTAGACACTCAGAATATCAATAGTATGAATTTTTATGTCAGCATGTTAACAATGAGTAATCAGTTACACTTCAATACTGTTAATGAGAAATGACAGAAAGCTTTATCTCTAGCATGAAAGGTATAAATCCTCATACTGATGATAATAATATTGTGACATTTGAGGTTCTCACAGCGGTCACTATGAAGATTACTGTCTCTCGGGATGTGACGTCATGTACTTTGGATGTTCGATATCAAGGTTTCAGAGAAAACTGTTGTCTGTCTCTTCAGGGTCAAATAAAAGTGAAAATGTGCTGCAGGTTAAATGAAAACATTGATAAGTTTCTACAAAAATACACGGCATTACACCTCAGAACACAATCTTAAGGTAATAGTACCATCATCAGAGGATGCGAAACAATCAGTGTGTCTGTTATTCTAAAAAAAATTACAGAGATCATACCAACCTTTGCATCCAAGGCAGCATGCCTTTCCAATACAGTAGCTGCTACATACTTCTTTGCCTCTAGTACCTTGTCACTATAACTTGGTATGTAACAGTCAGTTTTACTTATCTGAGTTGCCACATCATGCATGGTGTTTTGCTGCTTCTCTTTCCATTTAACTGTTTGGGTGTCACGACATCTCTTTCCTAAATCAAATTAATTATTTAGTTTCTGCAAAACCTATTCTCCAGTATGGATACTGTTGAATAGTTTGAGTCATGTCATATGATCCAAATATGTGACAATATTCAATAAACATTGGCAACATATTTTTAACTCATACCATGCATATTCTTAAAATCAATAAATCAACCAAAAAATGCACTTAGTAAAATAAAATTTATGAAAGTATCAAACTCCTACATGTTTTGGCATCGGGGTGCCATTCTCATGGAGTCTTCTAGAACAAAGCAATACAAACACCAACATATATCTGCCCCATACAGAGTACAAATGGCTGCAAATTTGTAATTGAAGCAAATCAGTGTCACATAGTTATAATATCACAACAGTGTGATTTTCATAAGCTTAATGTATTTTAAAGTTTTATATTTTAATCATTCCAGTTAGGGTAATTCAGTACCAAGTTTTCTTTGTTCTACTGTCCCCGAGGATGTCACACCAGTGCCAAAACATGTCAGAGTTTGTACTTGTTATGTATTGTGTTGTATTAAGTGCATTAGTTGGTTGATATATTGATTGGTGACATTTTGTTGGAAATGCTTTTCTTAGAGTTGGTTAAATCTGCAGTATTTCAGGGGCTCACACTGTTTCTGTCTTTGGGAAAGAAACGGGAACAGAAAGAAATGCGAGTTTTGGGGTTCTCACAGCAATTTTGCTACTGATCAGAGTCTTGTGGGATATGATGCTGTGTCACTGGGCAAGTAGTTCCCAGTTACAAAGTAACACAGTTCCTTCATCTTCAGGGTCAAGCAGTCAAAGAAGATGGTCTGCTGGACCCTGAGAACAAAGGAACTATGATCTCTCTAAACCTCACGTACTACTATTCCAATGGCACAGTGTCACATCCCAGAATTCTTGGATTTTCAGAAAAGAGAACCTTACTCAGTTGTGTTAGATGATTAGCATGGGATTTATGGTGTACTCTTGCCAAAATGTAATATAACTATGGCTGTATATGTAATGCAGCTTTCTTGGATTCAGTTATACATTTACCATGTTATTCCTTTCAAGTTTAAATTCTATATGCTGTGACACTGTCATATTAAGTAACCATACTCATATACCACACAGTAATTACCTCCTGCTGATACCATGAATTGTAGTGATGGAGTCTGTGTAAATGCATGATGATACTCCACATCCGTTATTTTGTGTCTGTAACCACCGATAAATGGCTTCCTTATGCTTCTGCTTTCTATCTCGACCACAATATCTTTTACATCTTCAGCTGCAGGAACAGAAATGAAGTTCTTCTGAACATGTGAGTGAACATGTGTGTGTGTGTGTGTGTGTGTGTGTGTGTGTGTGTCTGGAGGAGGGAAGGGGTCATACATAGAACTGACCTTAAACCAGGAAGGAGTGGAATATTCTACATTCTCATAGAGTGGCCAAAAAATCAACATACACTCATATTAAATTTTTGTATCACTACAGAGTCATGCCAGCCAATTGACACTGCTTTTATTTTATCTCAGACAGGTTATGGGGGGTGACCGGGTGCAGATATGGAAGACAGCAGTGAAGAACTACTTACAGTCCATGGCATGCTAAGCAGTTGCCAGTACATTGGTGAATATGAACAGAATATTGAGATGAGATCTACGTGTATATTCTATTACGCTATATTCAAAATGTCTACTCTGGTGTACCAAAACTGAAACAAGTCGTTAACTAACTCCATGGAGCAAGTCCTTCCTGAGAAGCTAACAGATCCTGAGCTAGGCAAGAAATTCCCTGCATCTTACGGAACCTGAAGGTTCATTACTGCACAAGTGCCCACCACCTGTACCCGAGCCACAGTAATCCAGTCCATGCTTCCCCATGCCACTTCTTCAAGATCCATTTTAATATTATTTTCCCATCTACACCTAGGTCTTCAAAGTGGTTTCTTTCCATCAGGTCTACCCACGAAAACCCTCTCCTGTCTCTGGCACATGCCACATTCCCCTTGTATTTCATTCTGCTTGATTTGATCACCCAAATAATATTTGGTGAGGAGTACAGATCATAAAGCTCCTAATTATATACTCTCCTGCTACTTCATCCCCTTAGGCCCAAATATCTCCTCAGAACACTATTCTCATACACCCCAACCTATAATGAGGTCAAATCTGAATGGTTCAGATACATTACATTACATTACACTAAGAATTTCTGGGCTTCTACTTCTTCTATTGCCTAGCATTCTACAAGGAACACAAAATTTTGGAAATTAAATCCATTCCTGTTTTGAGGTAAAGAAGATTGGGTGTGCCTTCTGAGTTGGTTCTGACAAAAAGAGCTATTCTCAAACCCTATGTAAAGCACTCTCTTTCCAAATTTTATTATTGTAATATCCAGTGATGCCTCATTTTCCTCTATGTAACATGCTGTATACAGTTAACTGTCTCAGTGGGGCAGAATCCTTAATGAAATCTCACAGTTGATCATCTATTCAAGAAATTCCCCATAATTTGTGGAACATTAAAATACTCATTACTATGCTCACATAAGCCACATTAATCTGTTCCATACTTCCCCAAACTGTTTCTTTAAGGATTCATTTTAATATCATCCCATCCACGCCTATACCTTCCAGAATTTCAGTAAATGTGCAAAGGAATAAAGAACAATAATTCAATCAAAATTCTAATATTAGACACAACAAAAACCACATTTTTCTTAAAGGCTCTAGCATGCAAATCTGCCACGTTTTACCATAATATATTCCATACGGTAAATATAATATTACATATTTCAGTGAGTGTTATAAAGTACTTGAAGATATAAAATCAAATACCTGATACAACTCTGACTGTAATAATGTCTGGCACTGCAGGAATGTCATATATGCTCTCAGTTCTCAATGAGCCTTTAGCTTTTATCTCGATTTCCACCGTCCCATATGGTTCAACTCCCAGCTGTGATATCTGAAGACTGTCTGAAAGTGATACTCCATTTCTGATCAACTGTATGTCAGCTGGCTGACACTGTAATTTTTTTGACAATGTATCTCTTACCTCTTGGACATATCCATGCATTTCAAAAGCACAAGTGAATGCCCTCATGTCATTTATGACAAACTTCATTGTAACAGGATGCATGCTACATTTGTTTGTGGTGTAAATATCTTGCCTAAATGAAAATTCATCTACATCTATTTGCAGATCATGGCACTTGACAAGTTCACACCTTTCAAATCTTGATGGCCAATCTGAGTTTGAATCACCACATGTGTTAAGCAATGATGCTTCAACCCAATTCTGAATCTCCAGCTTGCTTTGTTCTTTCAAGCTTGTTTCTTCCCTCACTGAATTCTTGAATGTTTTGACTGGAACACTTTTAACTAAATTAGAGAGTTCTCCTGTAAACCAAGTTTTTGTTTTTTCTTCATAGATTTTGGATGGTGTGTCAACCCCTGGGATCACTTCACAAGTATCTAGTTCCACTGATGTTGGCTGAAAGGACAGTTGTCTGGGTTCATCTTGCATTCTTACTGAAAGCATATTCAAAATGATATTAAAGACAAATATGAGTTTTGTAGATTCAAGTCTTCTGGGTTGTGAAGCTGTGTTACTGGGCAAGCAACTCTTGAAGTTTTGAAGGGCTCTACTGCCTTCATCCCTTCGTCTTCAGGGTCAAATGCTCCAAGTCTTCCTGGGCTGTTAGACCCTGAAGACAAAGGCATTACAATCCTTCAAAACAATGGGGCTACTTGACCAAGAACACAGCTTCACATTTCAAGAGACCTGAATATTCAGTAATGACAAAGTGAGAACCTCACATCTCACATAAATCTTGTAGCTTTCACTTATTCACACTATTGAAGTGACAAGGAAGCTACTGCTTAATCGTCCAATATAAGATGTGTAAGATTCCGACACATTGAGGTCTGTACAGTGTCACAAGGAGTGGTACAGAGTTTCAGGTTAAAAGAAATATGAGGGACAATGATCCATATCTGTTCCTTCATGTGCATATAATTTCATTACTAGCAAATTATTTAACTAACTCAATTGAGAAAACTGCCTGTCCCATAACTAACATTTGCTGAGGTTTTCGAAAAATTCACCACATTTTATGGAATGAAGAAGTTCATTATCATGTTCTTAATATCATGCCACTGGTCCCTCTTCTGAACAAGATGAATTCATTCCACACCCACTCAACCTATTTTACAAACTATTTCAGTAGGCAAACAGTACTGCTAGAACAGTTTTGCATTCTGTTTTATATCCCATACAATTTTCTATGTATAAAGAGCAGTGTGCTCCGTATATTATGGTGTAGTGGACAGAAGTTCATATCCTCCTTATCATTAGGCTACAACTCCAATTTTTGCAGTAAATATCCTAGGTTTCAAAAAGCACCAGGATGCTACCTTGATTACTCAGTTTATGTACTGGAAATGTTATATGTCATGGAAACAGTCACAGTGGATGCTAGCTGTAGCCTGTATTCATACAGCTGTATAATTTAATACTGCATTCACTAATGTAGGTGCTGCATGCTGAACACAATACAATCTATACTTGTTTACTTGTTTACTTCTGCAATTGAAACATTATGGATGTCACCACATATATAGCAGACTCAGCCTCTTTAGTGTGACCACACTTTTTGCCCATTTTACCTTGATCACAGTGTATAATTATATGGCTTCTTGTGACATTTCTACTAACAGACCATCTAATGAAACTTCCAGAATTTATATCAGTCTTGTGTTGTTGGTCAGTTACCATTCATTTGGACAAATAATATCACAACCTAGTTTGCTGTGTATAAAAGAACTCTGCCTAAAGTTTCAGATGTTGTAATATACATCTCTAGTTGCATAGCTGTTCTGTTTACATGCAATTAATAGTGATAACCGTGCAAAAACCATCAAAAGTCACAAAGAGCTTTAGGGTAGCTGATATAAGGTAGGGGCAAGAGGTGAATGCAGCAGTATCTGGAAACAGGAAAGCCTTGGTCACTGTTGTATCAATCATCCATTGGACTTCTGTCCCTGGTTACAATTTTCCAGGATACAACACAGTGTATTTTGGTGGATATGTAACATGATTATGAGGGAATCTCCTACATCCATTGTAAGATAATTGGGGTAGATGCAGCCAGCATGTTTCTCCAAAACATTTATATGTACCTATCAAGGGCAAGGCATCACACCTTAAATGGCAAACATGTGAACTGTTCATTGCCCGACATTCAAAATACCTTCTAGATGATGCTCAATACATGGGCTTTGCTCAGATTGTTCCAAGCTGCTGTCTTCAGCTACCATTTCTGCATCCTGTCTCACATTCTGTACATTCTTCAACTTCCAGCAAATAGTATCTTGTTTGTTGTCTAAATTACATCCCTTTGTTGCATCTTCTGCAGGAACTGTTTCATCTCGGTGAGACATGCACTCTAAATTGTCTTCATTTATCCAGTCTTGCGCTGTGTTTGGAGTCAGCATTGGTGACCTATCTTCACTTGGAGCTCGTGATAAATCCTCAGTAGAAGTCCCACTTCTTGATGCTGGTGCTTCATTTGAAGTTTCTGTCTGCAATTGATTTTGTATAGGTGTGCAGCTGTCAGAAGTTCCTTGGAAGTCTTTCTGTGCATAATGGCTTTCAGAATAATTTTTAATCCCTTCCATTTTCCACAGGTAAAGTTAAACTGCAGAAAAGAAGAAAATACTGGCCATTAGGAAAATCCTTTAATATGTTACAGCCCCAGAGCAATGTATGCGACACATATTGTAGCATAATGTGCTCTGGTATTTAGAGCACACACCTAGTATATAAGATGTTCTTGGTTTGTACTGTTGCGTCCAGTCCAATATAAGATAAAAAAGTAACATTTCCAGGCTAATAACAACCAATGACCACAGAATGAGAGTAGACCCAACTCATGTGTGTTAAATGTAATTGAAGTGGCCAGTTTATGGTATGGTATTCAGATTCTGGTCTTCTTGTATGTGACACTGAGTAGCTGGCTATATAGTTGTAAACATGGGCATAACTTGGCTGATAACATAGGGGAAGGGGGGCAAAATCGACCATGGGTATAAGGAACGTTATGAAGTAGTTGAGTCAGAAAGATTGGGAAAATTACTGTGCACACGTTCTTAATATACATACACCCCTTTCCCCCACTCTCATCCCAATGATTCTATTCGCCCCTCTTCAAAACAGTAGCCAAAGAAAGAATTCTTAGGTAGAAAAAACATTGAGGGGGACATTTTCTCCTCCTCCTCCCCCCCAAAGTTAAGCCAATGCTCTTGTTTCAGAGAAATATATTTATGAAATTACACAGTGTCACACCTCAGAAGACCACAATCTTAATACCATTGTGTGGACATAAAGTCTTGCAGTCTAACGTTAGTAAATAAAGTATTTATTTTCAGTGGTCATCATATAATTACTAGTCTTAGTTATGTATGAACAGAGCTAGGATACTGTATTCAGCTTAGGGTCTTGGCTACTGGCTGGATGATCTGGGGGTTTGTATCCTGGCAGGGGGAAGACTTTGCTTCTCCAGAACCTCTAGAATGGCCCACCCAGCCTTCTATTCCCTGCAGGTAAATCAGCTGGGACATGCAGCTTAGCATTACCCCCATCTAATGATGGGGTTAAGAATGAGTGGAGCTATACATCCACTCCCCTAGATATTATCATGGTGAGTGTAGAGGCAACCTAATATTTTTGTACATGAATACATGAGACGCTTATTTGTAACATGCTATGTCACGGCTTAAATTTATGCCCCTGCAAATAAGTGAATAGGCTACACACTCCATGCAGGTGTTCAAGATGTTGCCGCCGTTGAAAAGTGTATTTATTTTTAATAGCTTCATACAGAGTAAAATAATGTGTATTGTATTGTACTGTATTGTAATGCACTTCTGACACAGAAAAAAAACTAGTAAAGTTGCCACTGGCCACTGAAGGAATATAATGGAGAAAGATGCTTAGCCCCACTTATTCTTAATCTAGGAACTAGACAAAGGTAAACGGCCATCTTCACGCCCCGGCCACTTTACCCCCGGGAAAGAACACCGGTACTCATTGAGTATAGGGCTGGGCGGGCTAGAGCCGGCTCTGGACGTTTTGGTCTGACACAAATATGTGGATAATATTAAAATGAAACTTAGGGGAAATCGACAGGTTCAGCGCTAGGTAATACGGCGTCACATGAGAACTGCAGTCTGTCCGGACCCACGTGCACACCGGCATCACCCGAAAGATAATTTTTGCACATGAAAATCACAAGTTTTTTTTTTTAAGTTGAGCACACTTCCGCGGGTGTTTACTCTTCGTTTTGATAATAACGTTACAGAGTTCAGTAGAATACCACTTACCGCTAAGTTTGACGTCTTGTAGCCTTGAGTCCATGTGCGGGCCACAATGCACTCTCCTAATGCAGACTCTGGAATCGAATTATGAGGATGGCAAGTTCAATGAATTGTCTCAGGGTATAGGTGATTATGTATATACTTATTTATTGATGTATGCATGTATGTATGTGTGTATGAACGTATTAATGTATGTACGTACATATGAATGTACGTATGTATGTACATATGTAATGTATGTATTTTAATGTCATGAAGACTGTTATCTTCTAATGTCACGCCGTATCGACTAGTAAACAGGTGCCTAAGTTCTGCTGGCGTCTACTGTTTCATCTTCAGGGTCAAACAGTCCATTTGATCCTGAAGATGAAGGCATTATAATCCTTTGAAAAGTTGGTGGCTGTTTACCAATCGACGCGACGTGACATCTTAGAAGACTTCAAAACTCATCGGGTCGTAGCCCAGGGTGATGGTGCTACCGTCCAGGGCAGCGGAGTCTTAAATGGCGGCCAAAAATGGGACGAAAAAATTAATATTTATGTAAAAAAAATAGATTTTGTGTGCTCAACAAAATTTAAATTACTGGGCCAAATCAAAGTAAATTCCGTGAATGGATGTGAATTTTATAAAGGCTCATAATTTCTGTTAGGAGCGGCCATTATGAATATTCGCCCCGGACACCAAAAAAACCTGTCTACTCCACTGCTCTTCTTCAACACCGCCGTAACAACCTCAAACATTTAATCTGACTTCATGCTATAAGACACTTTAAGTATTCTGCTTAGAAATACGTATACATCATTCTTTTTACAGAGTTCACGTAATTTATTCCGTGTGTAATTTTTTATTAATTTGATGAGTATATTAGATTATTTAGCGTACACTGGTTTGATTTGATTACTATGTGCTATGATACAAATATTAGAAGCAAAAAATATCGAAAGCCACATTTACTTTCTACAAGGACACAGAAATAATACCTTTCGCTATTCCATGATAATTTGTAGGTTGGAAGCGAGTTTGTTTAGGAGCGTTTCTATGGTAACAGTAATGTTAACAAAGTATTGACTCCATCTGACGGTAAATGTAGACACTATATTAAACAAAGTAATGACTATCTCTAGTTCCATAACTTAGGTCCTAGCGACGTAACCTAAAAGCGAGCGTGATTCTAATGCACCCCATAACTATGTCATTGTTAATTATGGACTTCATATAATTTCATCGATGTGTGTTTGAGCCCAAGTAACTTTGCACATATGGGCTGGGGGTAGCAGTTTATTAAGAATTTAATTATGCAGATCTTAGTAATAGAACGCTATAGAAGACGTGTTCTAATGTCACGAAAATACGTGTAAGTTTGCTCTAGTTCTGTTTGATAGACAGTAACTCAAAAGCACGTGTTCTGTACAATCATATCACATGAGAATAACTGGTCAAGTTTTCTGGTCTCCTGTGAGGCATGCCTGTAATCAATTCAGTTTCCAGTTCATTGTTACCTGTCGCTTGACGGTATACAGCCTGTTACAGTTTCATTAAAAACGCACACACACACACAACACCTGCAGTGTAGGCTGCATTAAGTTCGGTCTATAATAGTGGTGGTTATGTGGGATCAAAATATACATTTACTTGTAAAAACTCAGTTGTAGTGCACTGAACAGTACAAAATATATATCATGGCATCAACAATTCTAGCTGCTCAGTGGTTTATAGAATATGTTATATGTAAAGTATAACCGATATAGGGTATAAGTCTTTTATTAAGAGACAAAATGGTACATTTAAAGCCTAGGTCAGAACTGTTTAAAAAATTTGCTGGTTTGGTTTATGATGGGGGGGAGAAATTGGAGTGTCAGTATTACAGCTTACAGGAGAAGAGAGTTTTATAGCAGGTGTAGCAAGCAAACAATTTCGACTTTGTCAGAATCAAGTGTATGGGGTAAGAACAAGTTGGAAAAAAAGAAGACTGACTTTGAAAACCTTGACAGCTTTTGGGACTCTTTAAATCGTGTGGGGAAGATTTACAATGTTAGGCTCGCTTGGACTCTAAAGAAATTAGTGAGACGCGTGAAGGAGTTCACTGGACGACAACAATGGAAGAATGTTACATAAATAGAAGCCAATGGGGTTAACATATTCAAAATTCTGACTTTTGGAACTATTAGGGAGCAGCGAAATTTAACATTCGACCAATTGGGTACAGTAAAAAATTTTAAGAAGGGATGAACTTAAAACTTGCGAGTTTTGGGAAACATAACAAAAAGGAGTCTGTTCTGTAACTTGGAAGTGACAAGTTGTCCTCGCGTACCAAAGCTAACAGTGGATACCTTTTCAAGGGCGCATTCATATGCAGTGATCTGTAAATGCTAACATCAGTAATTAAAATAAACAACATCAACAGTGACAAGTGTTAATAATATCACCGCCCGCCACTTAGATTCCTTGAGAAAAAGACATGCCTACCAACTGAATAGCTGGGTGGGTTGTAAAAGGTAATGTTTTCCATGTTCGTGCTATCACAGCATATGGCTACAAAGACATTGTATAAACTCATGTCTCGTAAACATACACTGTAGTGTGATAGAAAATAACCTTCAAAGCAGATCCCAGAATAATAAATAATTGAGAATTGTTTACTGTGATTTTTAACGTAATGTTACTGTGTTCTAACATAATTTATTCTAGTTGTCATAGTATAAAAACTACCCATTTCTCTATGCCAACTCATAGCTTTGCTATTCTTTGTTCATGAATCATATATTTTTTTCTCCTTTGACTTATGGTGAGAATTACAGGGTTTTTTGTTATGTTATGTAGGAGTTTTGATAAACTGTATGTTTTATGCACCATCTGCACACAAGCAGGGGCAACATGAGAAAGAGGACACACCAGTAAAATAATCTTAATTTACCATATTTTGTTACAGTTTTATTTCATTTCATCTTTAATTAATTTTAACATTAATTTTCTGACCTTTGTACATATATTATATCACAGTATACTGCACTGTAGACAAATGATCTGTACACGTGTTAAGGCCTGATGACCCATTCAAATTGAAACATGTGGCCTAAATCAAATAAAGTTGTATTATATAGTGTTCATATATACAGGGTGTCCCAGGAGGAATGTGCCAGACTTCGGGAGGGTGTTCCTTATGTTAAAGTATACCGATATAACCCAAAACACCTACATCCAAAGTTGAACGGTTACGGAGATAATGGCCAG
>Ga0131853_10009087_pt1 | contig 18143 bp, 17 predicted proteins | sample TergutLab28metaG_FD_92764 | JGI IMG/M metagenome (GOLD analysis project Ga0131853, IMG submission 92764) | Labiotermes labralis P1 segment gut microbial communities from Petit-Saut dam, French Guiana - Lab288 P1 (version 2) (version 2) | ecosystem: Host-associated > Arthropoda: Insects >... | reverse complement strand
GCGAGGGCAGAGGTGGTCGGTTCATGGGTGGCTTAAAAACCACTGCAACCCCAGAAAAGAAGGAAGGGCGTAGCGTGGAGGATATGCGTCGCCAGTCAAATCTTTTAATTGGCTTATGTGCCGTGCTTTTTATCACTTCGTTTATTATGGGAGCGGGTCTTTTGCAGAGCGACGGGCGTATTGCGGCTTTAGAATCAGCAGTAATCACAATGGATAATAATAATTTGATTATTGCTGACCAAATTCGCCAAATGTCTGCCTTGCCTGTGTTTGCACAAACTGGATTAAACCAATATGCCGACCACACAGTGACACCAGCAAATCAAAACCAGCCAACACCAACACAAGAAAACCCACAAAACCAAGCACCCGCACAGCAGCAACCCCCGCAACAGCAAACACCGACCCCTCCACAACAACCGCCAGCAGAAACACCAACACCACCAGCAACTGAGCCAGAAGATACCAATGTTTTTGACCCAGACCCCAGCGATGTGGTTGCAACATGGGCAAATGTGCCAGAAACATATACAATTCAGCCTGGTGACAGCCTACTGCAAATTAGCCGAATTTTCTTTGGTGACGGTAGTATGGTAGACCGTATAATGGAAGTAAACAACATACAAGACGCTAATCTGATAACCATTGGGCAAGTTATCATTCTGCCTAGATATTAAAATAACACCATTGCAGGGATACACTCTGCAATGGTGTTATTTTGTTTGGATTAATAGCCCATTGAAGTTGTTGATTGTGTGTTGCTTGACGTCTGTGCTGATGAAGAACCAGGAAGCTCACGCACGCTGGCTGGGTTCATGTCAACGCCGTAAGCAGGGTTGTCCTGCTCTCTTTCGGGGGCAATGCTATCATAATCTTTGGGGTCTTCGTTACGTTGGCGTGCAGACATGGCAAGTTTGAACATGCCAGGGCTTTGCTCCAATAAAAAGTCCTTGTCACGCTGAGGGACATTGTCACCACGTTTAATCCGAGTTGCAATTTTCATGGCAAGGCGTTGGTTTCGCCAATACTCCACCTGTGCCTTTGCTGCTTCACGGGCATTTGCTGCATCTTCTCGCATACGACGCATTTTTTCCCTTGAAATTTCCTGTTGCTCACGAAATTCTTGAAGTTTTTCTCTAAGTAGGGCTTGGCGGTCGTCACTTTCGTCACCGATTGAAAGCTGGGTGGCGGTTTCTGCCGAAGTTGTGTTCACGGCGGGGTCAGGCTTTTTGCGTGGCTGGTAAGGTTGGATTAAATTTTGGGTTATTGGGTTTACCATAAAGCTAAACTCCCTTCAAAATACTCTTTAGGCTATATCGGCATTTTTTGGACTGAACTTTAGTAACCCCAAAACCCATCTTGACAAAACAGGCAAATGTAAGTTAGAATGACTTTGACCTTTCATGTAATTGATAATAAGTGGCATCACGGAGGAATAATATGGCTTTTGATGGAATTGCTGTGTCTGCTTTGGTGGCAGAAATATCAGATAAATTGGTGGGCGGACGGATTGACAAAGTGACCCAGCCCGAAAAAGACGAAATCGTGTTGGCAGTGCGTGCTGGTGGAGCAAACCATAAGTTGCTTTTAACGGCAAATGCAACCTTCCCACGCCTGCATTTTACAACAAAGCACAAGGAAAGCCCAGCGGTTGCCCCTATGTTTTGTATGTTGCTTCGCAAACATATTCAGGGTGGTCGGATTGTGGAAGTTGCCCAGTCGGGTCTGGAAAGGGTTGTTAAAATTCATATAGAAGCACTTAATGAAATGGGTGATTTGACTAAAAAGACTTTGATTATGGAAGTTATGGGCAGGCATAGTAATATAATTTTGGTGGCTGATGGGGTTATTTTGGATGCCGTTAAGCACATTTCTGCCAGTGTTTCTACCATTAGGCAGGTGTTGCCTGGTCGAGATTTCGTGGAAGTTCCCAGCCAAGATAAGCATGACCCCATAAACACTGATGAATTTGAGTTTTATGAGATTTTGGACGGAAACACTGTTGCGAAGGCGATTTTCCATAACTACACAGGTATTAGCAGCTTTTCTGCTGGGATAATGTGTCAAATGGCTGGTATTGACCCCAGCATCCAAGCCAACACGTTGGAAGGAGAACAAAAATCTGCATTATTTCAAGCTTTCCAAAAGGGAACGGGCAGAAATTTTGAATCTTATATATTGTACAACAACCAAAAAAACCCGCAAGACTTTGCCTTTTTTGGGCAGGAGGTCTTTGGGGAGGAATTTACCCAGCAATTCACTTCCCCGTCAGAGCTGGTGGAGTATTTTTACGGTAGTAAAGACACCGCTGATAAAGTCCGCCAGCGTTCCCAAGATATGCGGAGGGTGGTACAAAATCTAATTGACCGCTGTGTTAAGAAGGTTGACATTTTAGCTAAAACACAGGCGGAAATCGCTGACCGTGATACCCTGCGTCTTTTTGGCGAGCTTATAACAGCCAATATTTATGCAATTAAGGCGGGTGCGAAGTCGGTGTCTGTGCAGAATTTTTACGAAGAAGATTTGCCAATGTTGGAAATTGAGTTAAATCCACAAAAAACCCCAGCAGAAAACGCACAGGTGTTTTTTAAGAAGTATAATAAGCAAAAGCGTACAGCGGAGGCTCTTGTCGTACAAACTGCACAGAATGAGGAAGAACTGACATATTTAGAAGCCGTAATGCAAAGTATTGTGCAAAGTGACACGGTATCTGACCTTGTGCAAATTCGTGAAGAATTGCAAGAGGAGGGTTTTATAAAGAGGGTAAAATCTAAGGGTAAAAAGAGACAGGAGGTCGTGGTAAAACCCTTGCACTTTGTGACATCCGACGGTTTTGAAATTTTTGTGGGCAAAAACAACCAACAAAACGACCAGTTGACAAAATCTGCTGACAAGGATGATATTTGGCTGCATACTAAACATATCCCAGGTTCTCATGTGATTTTGAAAGCTAAGGCGGGACAGGTGACGGATGTAGCATTAGAAGAAGCAGTGAATTTAGCGGCTTTTTATAGCAAGGGTAGAGGGGGTTCGATGATTCCTGTTGACTACTGTCCTCGCAAAAATGTGAGGAAACCCGCCAAAGCCAAGCCTGGAATGGTGATTTATGATAACTATAAAACTGCGTACATCACCCCCGATGAGGAGCGAGTGAAGGTGCTGACACAAAATTGACGGGGATTTGCATAAGTAAACACACTAACGGTAGGGGCGGGCATTGCCCGTCCTAATTATGCTGACGATACCGTCCAATCCCAAAGAAAATTGCCAGCAGGCATGGGACGGGCAATGCCCGCCCCTACCGTTAGTGTGTTTGTGCAAAATTGTGAACAATCGTATATTGCTTTTGCTTATTGGTTGACCTTTTGGTTGATGCCATTAATACGTTTTCGCCATATAAGATATTGAATAACCCAAATTTTAGCAAAAATCAATATAAACACGGCGAAATATATAATGAACCCCATTAGGGTGCGTTCCATCCAATGCCCGAACCACGCAACAGGCATCATTGTGGTAGCAGATATTACAAAATGGGTTATTGTTTGGCGTGCAATGCTCCAATCTTCCATCTCCCAAATGACACTCGCCGCCGCAAAACTGCCGCCCAACACGGCATACAGTATCACGTTAAACATAACAGCATTTAACTCGCTAGTGAACAGTTCTGCCATTTCTGGCACAACAGGCACGAAATAACCATCACCCATTGCCAGGGAAATAATTATCGACACAACAAAACCCATAGCAATCCCCAGTGGAACACCCAACAATCCACGCAAAACAGCTTTTTTCTTCATAATAAATCCTCCTTATATTCCCAATTTTTGTTTGATTTTAGAAACATACCGCCGTGACACATAGGTTGTTGTGCCATCCCTAAACTTTACACAAATTGTGCCTGTAAAGCTTAGGTCAAAACCCTTAACCTCTTTCAGATTGATGATTTCAGAATTTGAAATGCGAACAAAATTTGCGGGCAGTTGTTGTTCTAACTCGTAAAGTCGCCGACGCATGGTATATTCCCCTTCGCTGGTAACGGCAAAAACCTTTTGGCTGGCTGCATAAAATCGCACCACCTTGCATACATCTATCACAACCATACCACCATCCCGATAACCCACCAAAACAGAAGGAGTGTATTCAGAAATTTTGCGGGCAAGCTCCACCACTTCATCAGTCATCTCACCCGCATGAATTTCTACCCTTGCTTCAACACAACTCGCATCAATTTTTATTTCGACCCTCACCGCATCACCTCCTAAGCAAAGTATAATAAAAACCACCCACGAAATCAAGGGATTTTCGATAGGTGGTCTTTTTGAATACACAAGTGGTTACATAGACACGGATTTAAGCTCCAAACGTAGCTTGTCTGCTATTAATGCGATAAATTCGCTGTTTGTGGGCTTGCCTTTGGTATCGTCAACTGTGTAGCCGAAAAGGTTGTTGATGACATCAACCTTGCCACGTGACCAAGCGACCTCAATGGCATGGCGAATTGCCCGCTCTACACGGCTGGATGTGGTGTCCATTTTCTTGCCGATGTTGGGGTAAAGTTCTTTGGTGATGAAGTTTAGGATTTCCATGTTGTTAATCGCCATTACAATAGCTTCTCGCATATAGTGATAGCCACGGATATGAGCTGGCACGCCAATTTCATGCAAAATACTCGTTACCTTCTTTTCGATATGAAGTTGGTATTCTGCGTCGTTTTCCCTTTGTTTGACCATGTCTTCTTCATTCTCCATCAATTGGCGGATGCGTTTCACCAAAATTTCAAAATCCATGGGTTTTAGCATATAATAATCTGCCCCCAAAGCCATGGCGCGGCGTGTTATCCTGTCTTGGGACACTTCCGACAACATGATAAACACTGGTCTTTTCTCCAACTTTTCGGCTTTTTCCAAAACACCAAGCCCGTCAATTTGGGGCATGACAGTGTCTAGTATAGCCACATCAAATTCCTCTGTGGACAGGGCTTGGAAAGCCTCCATGCCGTCATGTGCCACCTTTGTCACAACCATGTCATCCTCACGGTTGATGTACCCCGCAATGGTGTCGTTCATTTCCTTGTTGTCATCGGCAAGAAGCACCCTGATTTTCTGTTTGTTCATAATAATTTCCTCCTTTTAATTTTCTGGTAATAAATACCATTTATCTGATTATAATACATTTGCTCACAAAATGCCAGATAATTCCATCGCAAATTTCGATATTTTTCGACACTTTTCTGCATTATTTTATAACCACTCTTAAAGTATACTACAATTAAATTAAAAAAGCAACAAAAATTTGAAAAAAATTCTAAGTTGTGATAAAATTAGACAAAGGATGTGAGAATATGGTGTTTTCTAATGATGGCGGCAAAGTTAAAGCCGTTAACTTACAGCAATTTAATATTGGAGAGATTTTAGAATGTGGACAATGTTTTCGTTTTGAGAAAATCGAGGAGGGGTTTTATAGCCTTGTAGCGTTTGGGCGTGTACTTTTTGTGAAGCAAGAAGGCGACTGTGCAGAATTTTGGTATGAAGACCAGAAATTGGATTTAGCAGAGTTTAATGAACTTTGGGCGGATTATTTTGACCTAGAGCGGGATTATGGTGCTGTACAAGCGAAAATCGCAACAAATGACCCCATTATGCAACGTGCAGTGGATTTTGCTTCAGGCATTCGTTTGCTTAACCAAGACCCATGGGAAATTCTGCTTTCTTTCATAATAAGTCAAAACAACCGCATACCTCAGATTAAGCAGGTTATTAAGAATATTTGCGATGCCTACGGCACAAATGCCGCCTTCCCTACTCCAGAACAGTTGAGGGAAGTTGTCGCCGAAGATTTTCGGGCTTTGAAAACTGGCTTTCGGGATAAATATTTGGTTGATGCGGTTGCACATGTTTTAGCAGGGAATTTCCCTGTCCAGAGGGATGAAACGGTTACAACGGCGGATTTGCGTCAGCGATTGCTGGCTGTTAAAGGCATCGGGGAAAAGGTGGCTCATTGTATACTGTTGATGGGTTATGGCAGGTATGACAGCTTCCCTGTCGATGTTTGGGTGCAAAGGGTTATGGAGCGGTTATATTTTGATGGCGACAAAACCAGCGTAGCAAAAATGCACGCTTTCGCCTCTGAAAGATGGGGCGACCACGCCGCTTTCGCCAACCAATACCTATTTCATTACATACGCATGAACCCAGATGCGGAAAATCAAAAATAGAGTTTTAGAGAGTATTTATGAGCATTTGCGATTTAAGATTTTAATTAATGCGATTTTGCCCAAAATCACCATTTGCAAATTCTACCCCATCTGTTAAAATAGGAATGTTGTTAGCACTCTATTGTGAGGAGTGCTAATCCAAAGTAAAAATTTTAGAAGATTTAGGAGGTAAATGTATGACTTTGAAGCCCATTGCGGATAGAGTTGTTCTAAAGCAACTGGAAGCCGAGGAAACCACAAAAGGCGGTATAATTCTTACCAGCAAGTCACAAGAAAAACCACAGGAAGCCGAGGTTGTGGCTGTTGGTCCTGGTGGTATGGTTGACGGCAAGGAAATTAAAATGGAAGTTACCGTTGGTGACAAGGTGATTTATTCCAAATACGCTGGCACAGAAGTTAAGCTTGGCGATGACGAGTATATTGTTGTGAAACATAATGACATTTTGGCTATTGTCCAATAGTATAGGAGGATAAAAATGGCAAAGGAAATAAAATTTGGAGTTGACGCTAGAAATGCTTTGGAAGTTGGCGTTAATAAGTTGGCAGACGCTGTCAAAATCACTCTTGGTCCTAAGGGACGTAATGTGGTTTTAGATAAAAAATACGGCACACCACTAATCACCAATGACGGTGTTAGCATTGCAAAGGAAATTGAGCTTGAGTGCGCTTTTGAAAACCTAGGTGCGCAAATCGTTAAAGAAGCTGCCACCAAAACCAATGATTTGGCTGGTGACGGCACAACCACCGCTGTTGTTTTGGCACAAGCCATGGTTGGCGAAGGTTTGAAAAACATCGCTGCTGGTGCAAACCCAATCATTTTGCGTAAGGGTATGCAAAAAGCCACCGATGCGGCCGTGGAAGCTATCAAGTCCACCATCCAAGCGGTTGATGGCAAAAACCACATTGCCCGTGTTGCCGCAATTTCTGGCGGTGACGAGGAAGTTGGTGCAATGGTTGCCGAAGCCATGGAAAAGGTAACAGCCGATGGCGTTATCACCATTGAAGAATCCCGCACCATGAACACCGAACTTGAATTAGTTGAAGGTATGCAGTTTGACCGTGGCTACCTATCCGCTTACATGGCAACCGACATGGAAAAAATGGTTGCAACCCTTGACAATCCACATATTTTGATTACTGACAAAAAGATTTCCAACATACAAGACATTCTACCACTATTGGAGCAAATTGTACAAACTGGTGCAAAACTACTTATTATCGCTGACGATGTGGAAGGCGAAGCTCTCACCACCCTTGTGTTAAACAAATTGCGTGGCACATTTACCTGCGTTGCCGTCAAAGCCCCAGGCTTCGGCGACCGCAAAAAAGCCATGTTAGAGGACATTGCCGTGCTTACTGGCGGACGTGTTATCACCGAAGAATTGGGTCTGGACTTAAAAGAAGCCACCCCTGATATGCTTGGTCGTGCCAAGTCCGTCCGTGTTGAAAAAGAAAACACCATCATCGTTGGCGGTGAAGGCGACAAGACAGCAATTGACGCACGTGTGGGTCAACTAAAAACCCAAATCGAGGAATGTACTTCCGAATTTGACAAAGAAAAGTTGCAAGAGCGTTTGGCGAAAATGGCTGGCGGTGTTGCCGTTGTTAAAGTTGGCGCCCCAACCGAAACCGAGCTAAAAGAGAAAAAACTTCGCATGGAGGACGCCTTGGCAGCCACCCGTGCCGCCACCGAAGAAGGCATTGTTGCTGGCGGTGGTGCATCCTACATCCACGCTTCCAAAAAAGTGCGTGAGGTTATGGACACCCTAACTGGTGACGAAAAAACGGGTGCTAACATCATCCTAAAAGCTTTGGAATCACCAATGCGTCAAATTGTGGCAAACGCTGGGCTGGAAGGCTCTGTGGTTGTAAACAAAGTGCGTGAAAGCGAAGTTGGCGTAGGTTTTAACGCCATGACCGAAGAATATGTAAACATGATAGACGCAGGTATTATCGACCCTGCAAAAGTAACCCGCTCTGCCCTGCAACACGCAAATTCTGTGGCTTCTACCCTGTTGACTACCGAATCCGTTGTTGCTGACATCCCAGAGCCAGAGCCAGCGATGCCAGCTGGTGGCGGTATGGGAATGATGTAATACAGTTACAAATTACAAATTACTAACAAAAACCACCACTAACAAACCACCCAACCACGTCATTGCGAGCGTAGCGAAGCAATCTCTTACGAACTGCGAGAGATTGCTTCGCTACGCTCGCAATGACGGGCGGTCGGTGGGGGCAAGTCCCCCACCCTACATGGAGGTGGTGGCATGAAGCCTACACAGAAGTATATCCCTCTGGGCAAACGCTCTAAGCGGGAACAAAGGGAGCATTACGCAAAACAAAGACAAAGCTGGGGCAACACAAACCCTGCGACCAAGCAATTGCCCAATGGCAAGGCTTACAACAGAAAAAAATCCAAACACCGTCACTTGTCTAACCAAGAGCCGTGTTTGGATTTTTTATTTAGGGGAGTGGATTAAATCACTATTCAATAGCTTCTTTGAACTCCAGCAGACCATTCATAAACTTGATTGCGTAGTTTAGTTCACCCACCTGAAGTTTTTCGGCAAAGGTGCTTAATCTCTGGATTTTAATTGCCCTTTCGCAAAAGTTATCAGAACGATGACGCTCGTAGCGGGTTAGGTCACCGTATTCTGCTGGTTCTAGGAATTTTGTGAAGGACACTTTGAAAAGGTCTGACAGCTTGCTTATTTCGTAGAAAGTTAATGACCTTGCACCAAGTTCTATCATATCCATCACATCATTGTCAACGCCTATAATTCTGCCTACCTCGTCCGATGTCATGCGGTGGGCTTCCCTTAGAAGTTTGATATTAGCACCCACAATTGCGTCAAATTGGGCTTTGGTGGTGCTGGAGCCATAGAAGTAAAGACCACATTCGTCTATTTCATTCTGCATAGCCTTTATCAATTCGTGTTTTCCAGCATTTTCTAGAACAGCAAAACCCTCGCTTACCAAATTTTCATCTCTAAGAAATGAACCTTTTCGTATAGTTAGCCCAGCTTTGAAGAAAGGGAAATTGTTATGCTCGCAAATATCAATGGCGATATTGATATATTTCAAAAACAATTCCTCTATCTCTTTCCCGATTTCCTCCAAATCTTCTGGGGTCGGCTTATCCATAAAAGAAGAAACCCTTTGCAACTCCTTAAAGTCAAAATACCTTGCCCTCATAAACCTTCGTGAGCAATTGATGTGAATTGCCAATTTCATACCTATGTACTTCTTATGGTCAGAGTATTTTTCTAACTTTTCCAAAACTTCCTTTGCAATTGTATCGACTTTTTCGTAATCTTGTATGAATTGTATGGTTCTGCACAAAAGTGCAAAATCATACAATTCCCAATCACTCTTTTTTGATAATCTGCCGTGTATTGGGGCTACCTTTCTACAAAGCTCCTTGAAAGTATATCTTCTATCACCAAGATAACCTGTATACCTATTTCCTTTCCATAATTCGAGAACAGTTAAAGCATCAGCCAGTTGTTGGTCGTGGTTTTTACGAACTTCTATTTCGTCTATCAAATTATCAACTTTCTCAACTTCGTGACCGCCTTTGATGGTAAGAAAATAGTCAACAAGTTGACTATTTGACATTCCCTCTAATTCGATTAAATTCATTAAATCGACCTCCTAAATTTGCCTATTCAGGCTCATCACCTGGGTCCAATGACCTAGCACGTACAGGGGGTGTTGCTTCATCCGCCACCAACGGCGTAGCCAAAGTGGCAACCATAACCAACGCCAACAAAACCGCTATAATGCCTCTCTTTTTACCTTTCATAATTTAACCTCCTTCTCCCGTAATTACGGGTGTCACAAATTTCGCCTACCTTAGAAATTTATATAGCTACAAGAACATTTTACCATATACATGAACAATAAGCAACAAAAAAATACAATTTTTTTGAAATTTTTTTAATAATGGTAGGGGCAAGCATTGCTCGCCCCAATCCTACAGGCAATACCCTCTAATCGTCATTGCGAGCGTAGCAAAGCAATCTCTCGTCTACAGGAAAGAGATTGCTTCGCTACGCTCGCAATGACGGGCTTTATTCAGCAACTACGTGCTTTGTTCAGTAATGACAGGCTTTATTTAGCTTTGTAGGTTGTGGTTTTTTCGTCTGCTGGTGGCGTTTAGTAAGAATTTTTCCAATTCTACGATGATGATGGGTAGCATGGATAGTCCGCCGACCACTAACCAGCCTTCTGACGGCAATGGGGCAACGTGGAAAATGTTAGCAACGGCTTCGATGGATATAACGCTGACTTGTAATAATGTACCTAGGATAAACGCCCCCACCAGATAGCGGTTTTCAAATAATTTTATGCTGAAGATGCTGTTTTCGCTACGCATATTAAAGGCGTGAACCAACTGGGACAGGGACAGGGTGGTAAATGCCATGGTGCGTCCCATTTGGGCGGGGTTTTCGCCACCTAGTATGGTGTAGCCCACCGCAAAGGCTAGGAGGGATAACATGCCAATCATTGAACCTTCTAGGAAGATGCGAAGCCAGGTTCTTTTGCCGAAAAGTCCTGTGCGTTTGCCTTTTGCACGTCCGTCCATGATGTTTGGGTCGGCAGGGTCAAGCCCGAGGGCTATGGCTGGCAGGCTGTCTGTTACTAAATTTACCCAAAGCAGATGGATGGCGAGTAATGGCACGGGCCAGCCCAGCAAAATCGCCACAAAAATGGTGATAATTTCGCCTATGTTGGAGGATAGCAGGAAATGGACTGCCTTGCGGATGTTGGTGAGGATGCCCCGCCCTTCTTTGACGGCAGAAACGATGGTGGCGAAATTGTCGTCTGTCAGCACAATGTCGCTGGCGGCTTTTGCCACCGCCGTGCCGTTTATGCCCATGGCACAGCCGATGTCGGCGGCTTTTAGGGCGGGTGCGTCGTTTACACCATCGCCTGTCATTGCCACGGTGTGTCCCTTTTTTTGGAAGGCACGGACGATGCGAAGCTTGTCCTCTGGCGAAACACGGGCGAATATGTTTGTATCTTCGATTGCATCGCCTAGGTCGTCGGCAGTCATTTTGCTTAGGTCTTCGCCTGTTACGACGGAAGTGCCACCAATGCCGATGCTTCGTCCAATTGCGAGGGCGGTTGCACCATGGTCGCCTGTTATCATTACGGGGCGTATGCCCGCTTGTTTGCAAATGGCGACTGCGTCACGTACCTCTGGGCGGGGTGGGTCCATCATCCCTACCAAGCCCATGAAAATTAAGTCTTTTTCCACGTTGTTGTCGGATGGGATTTGTCGTAGGGGTTTTACGGCAACTGCCAGCACGCGTAAGGCACGGTCTGCCATTTTTGCCACGTTTGTGGAAATTTCTTTTCGGCGGGTTTCGTTTAGGTTTTGTACCTGACCGCCTATTTGGTAGGAATTGCAAATGCCTAAAAGTACGTCGGGCGCGCCTTTTGTTATTACTAGATAGTCCGTTCCGTCAGCGTGGATGGTTGACATTAGTTTTCGTTTGCTGTCGAAGGGGATTTCGGCAACCCGTTGCCTGTCTGCTTCTAAGGTAGATTTTTCGATTCCGTGGCTTTGTAGGGCGGATACGAAGGCGGCTTCGGTGGGGTCTCCCATAACTTCGCCTTGGCTTACAAAACTGTCATTGCACAGGCTTCCTAGACGGATAATGTCCAAGGCTTCGCTTGTATCTTTGCGGAGAAATGAGCGTCCGTCAGATATTTCTACAATTTTCATTTTGTTTTGGGTTAGCGTTCCTGTTTTGTCTGAGCAGATTACGGTGGCAGAACCCAGTGTTTCCACGGCAGGAAGCTTGCGGATTATGGCGTTGCGGCGTGCCATGCGGGTAACGCCAATGGCTAGCATTATGGTGACAATTGCAACCAAACCCTCTGGAATTGCAGCCACGGCCAACGACACAGATGTGACAAACATATCCAGCGGAGGAATTTGTCGCCACAAGCCAATTGCGAAAATTGCCGCACAGATGATTAGGGCGGCTATGCCTAGCACCTTGCCTGTTTCTGTTAGTTTCTTTTGCAAAGGTGTGTCTGGGGACTTTTCTTCCATGATAAGTCTGGCAATTTTACCCATTTCTGTGTCCATACCTGTGGCAATCGCCACGCCAGAACCACGACCATATGTAATAAAAGAGCCTGAAAATGCCATATTAAGCCTGTCCCCCAAAGGGGCGGATTGGTCAGCAACGGCATGGGCATCTTTATCAACAGGCAAGCTTTCACCTGTCAACGCACTTTCTTCCACTTGCAAATTTACTGTGTTTATTAGTCTCAAATCGGCAGGTACAATGTCACCTGTTTCCAAATAAACAATGTCCCCAGCCACAATGTCCTCTGCTTTAATTGTTAAGACTTGTCCATCCCGCAAAATGCGTGCTTCTGGGCTGGAAATATCCCTTAAAGCCTCCAAAGCCTTCTTTGCCCGACTTTCCTGCACCAGCCCTAAAATGGCGTTAAGGCACACAATGGCAAGTATTATCAACGCATCTGTTATGCGGTTTTCTCCATGCAAACGCCCCGCCATATATGACAAACCAGCCGCAAACAACAGCACAATAACCATAAAATCCTTAAATTGGGCAAAAAAACGTAGAACCAAGGGGGCTTCCCGCTTCTGCTCTAGGACGTTTCGCCCAAATTTCTGTAACCGTTCGTCCACTTCTTCTTGCGACAAACCTTGGGCAGAGTTTGTCCCAATTTTTCCCAAAGCACGTTCCAAGTCCATATTGTGCCAGTTCATAATCAACCTCCACTTTTGTAATTTTTACACCTAGTGGATTATATGATGGACGAGCCAATTTATTCCAGAAAGCTACAGTACAAACAAAACGGACGAAGCAACTTCGTCCGCCTTATTGCACAAAGACACTTGATTAGATTGCATTGTGGGTAAAGCACGCTATAGCATGAAGCGGGATAACAGCCACAGCACCCAGTGGATTGCCACAGAAACCAAAGTTCGGTGAAATTTCGCCCCATGACCCAAAAGCGTTGGTGCAACTAGAACCAACTGGGCAAGATGGTGGTGCGCCCACGTCACATAGCAGACGGATAACTTGCTGGTCAGCAGACAACAAAACCCCCGTAAAACCAGAGCCACTTAAACCACCAGAACGGGTGAAGATGGTGACAGTTTTGCCGATATTGTCACAAAGAGAATCCAGCAAAAAACCTCCTCCATAAAAGTCCATCATTGTTTTTTCCTCCTTTACAAAAATTTTTTAGGGGAAGTCCGCTCCTGTGTGAACGGGCTTCTACACCATACTATGTACAGGCGGGAAAAAGGTTACAAGTTAGGGCTTAAGATGGCGACGGGATAGCAGTGCAATTACCGCCGAAAGGATAGAAGAAACCACAATGACAATCCATGGGGCAAACTGCTCGAAGAAAATACCATAAATCAGTTGCCCTACGGCGTTGGCGAGAAACGGCATCATCATAATCACTGACATAACCTTGCCGATAAGCTCCGAGGGTGTTTCTTTTTGGATATAGGCAAAAACTGGAATTGTGAACATTTGGACAATCATCAAGGTGACGGCACTGGCGGCGGTGATTACCACATATGTCACAAAATAAGGCAAATCTAGCAACAGCACAGCCCCGATGGGAGCAATTGCAAGGCTAACCAAAACCATAATAATCCAAAGTTTAGAAAGGGTGATACGTTTTCCTAAAGTCCCCGCTAAAATACCACCCGCAAGACCACCAACCATCATAAAGCTGGCAGAAAAACCCACCATGTCCATTTCCATGCCAAGATGCTGGGTGATAAGAACAGGCATACCCACCAACAGCGTTGAGGCAATGGTTATATTAAATATAAGCATAACAACAGCAAGTTTCGCCATTATTGGTCGTTCTTTTACGGCAAATCGTGCCGCCTGTGTCAAGTCGCTTTTAACCAGTTGGGGAATACTGGTGCAGGCGGGTTGCTTGACAAAAGGAATACGTATTAGCAAATCCATCACAGATGTTATGACGAAACAAATTGCAGAGATTACCAAAATAGGAAATAACCCGAATTGACTGAACAAAATACCAGCAGCAGCAGGTGCAACCAAATTAGAAAGAGAGTTTACCACTGTAGTAGCAGCATTTGCGCTAACCAATTTGTCAGGCGGGGACAGGGCAGGAATTGCCGCCTGCACCGTAGGCATATACAATCCCTGAATTGCGTTTAGTGCCAGCAATTTAACAATCACAATTGGCACAACAGCGGCAAAAAGCCCGCTAATAAGCATATATGCCACAATTATCACAGTGGTGATTGCATCTAGCCAAAACATTATCCGTTGCTTTTTAAGCCTATCAGCCATAATACCACCAATCGGGGACATGATTAGCAAAGAGATGTTAGGAACAGCAAGAACAAGCCCAAAAAGTGCGGCACTGTCACTTATATACAGGATGTACAGAGGCAAAGCCCAGCTAAGTATCATATTACCGAAGATGGAAACCACCTGCCCTGTGATAAGCAGGGAAAAATCTCTGTTCCAAAGTTTTGTTTGTGTCATTTTTAATTACTCCTTTTTATTTGATAGTTTTATATTAACAGGGTGTTTGGTTGAATTCAATCAACCAGTGGTTGAATTTTATACATACGTATGTATGTTTATTAGTATTTTTTAACCGCCTTTTATTTAGGCGGTTATTTATATGCTTTTATGAAGTTGTAAAATCAACTCTACTGTCTCGTCATCAATCATTGGCACCCCTAAGATATTGGTAAGGTATCTTAAAAATTCGACCTTTTGCACATATTCTTCGTAGGGAACATTTGAAATTACAGGGTTAAGCCACAGGTTAAACAGCAAAACCACCGCCTGCGTTGCCTGCTTGGGATAAGCAACCCTTAGCGAGCCGTCTCTATTACCCTCCTCTGTCAGACGAACCCCGTGAATATGGGCTTCGAGCAGGGTGTGCATAACCTCACCCTTAAAAACGACGGGGTCGGAAATGGCTGCCTTTACGCTTTTTTGGAGGTATATATCTTGGCTTTGGGCGATGCTGTGTTTTAAGGCGACTTTCAGTTTTTCCAAGCCATTAAGCCCAGATGTTTCGCACGCTTGCTTAAAGGGGTCATTTTCCGTAAAAATACGCCCTACAACCTCCATAACCAGCTCCTCTCGGGATTTGAAGTGGTGGTAAAAAGCCCCACGGGTCACACCCAGCTCTGCCACAACATCTTCAATTTTCACATTATCCCAGTCCCAATCCCTTTCCTTAAACATTTGGGTGGCCGTTTCTATTATGCGTTGCTTAGTTTGTTCAGAATTTTCACGCTTTGGCATCTTCTCACCTCCATAACATACACGTGTATGTTATCATTATACACACCTCCCCTGCCCTTGTCAAGAAAAACTTTTGAAAAAAATTTCAAAAAAGATGTAAATTTTTCTTGACAAGGGTCGAATAGTGTGGTATATTGTGAGTACCTAGGAAATAAATGCTATATTAATACTACTATTTTGAAAGGAAGTCGATGTTATGATGACTTATCCAACAGACCTTACTATGCCTACGGCAAATATTGTTGCTTATATCTATAAAGCCAAAGGTGGCAGCCAAGCTGAGGTGGCAGACATTTTAGGTTGCGACATAAGAACTATAGAAAGAATTGAAGAAGGTAAAGAAAAATACACCAAAGAACAAATAAAAAAGATTGTTGATTTTTATAAGGTAGACAGACTAGCGGTAGGTCCAGGGCATTACGCTGGCGAAGATGTAAAACTTTTACGTATGTGGAGAACACGCATAAGTGCTGGTAAATTGAAAGATGCGGAAAAATACCACGACAAATATCATTTAGAAAAATATGATTTCTTGCCTTTTGATTTAGATTTGTCCATGCTTTATAATATGTTTCTTGTCAAATACTATGTTAAAGTAGATATGGTTGATGATGCTAAACAGATTTTAAGTGAAGCAGAGCCGAGGGTCGAGGAAGCAAACGACGAAAACCAGTATCATTATCACTACAACAAGGGTATCGTATTTCTATTGGAAAACGAATATAAAGAAGCCCTAAAGCATTTTTCTTTAGCTTATAAACGTGAGTATGTTGAGAAGAAACCTCATGCACATCTTATACACTACAATATGGGACTTTGCTATTCAAACCTAGGAGTGTGTATGAGTGCTATAGTCCAATATGAGATAGCATATACTTTATTGGATAGGGAACAGCCTTATTACTATGCTATGATTATTAGCAATAATCTCAGCGTTAATTATATTAAGTCGGGTAATTTCGTACTCGCAAAAAAGTATGCAGATAAAACCATGAGCCTAGCAGAGAAGTTACAAAGCGAAAAGCACCAAAGTAGAGCTTCACGAAACATGGGTTGTATTTGCATTGAAGAAAATGAATTCAAAGAAGCATTAGAACACCTTGAAAATTCACTCGCTCTAACAGAAGAAGGTGGAATAGAATTTATTGACACTTTGTATTACAAAATACTTTCTCTTATATATTTAGGGCATCCCTCTGCCGAGCAAGAGATAGCTAATATAAAACTAATGTCTAAGTACGACAAACATTTTTCTATACTTTTTACATCACTTTCCCATCTCCTAACTCTTGAAAGTGATGATTCTATAGAATACATAGAAAATACCACCATTCCATATTTACTTGAAAGAAGCGACCACTTTCAAATTTTTCAATACTATCGTTTTTTGGAGAAGCATTATACCTCAACTGACAAAAAGATAAAGGTTTGGGAAGTTCAGTTAAGGTACGCAAATCTCTATAAAGAAATGATGTCGTTAGGAGGTGAAATATGATGAAGAAAAGGTTATTCGTCGTCTTGCTGGCTTTATCCATCACAGCCATTACCAGTGTTGTTGCCTTTGGTATTATAGAAAACGAACCACTACCAATCCCAACCGCAATCATTATCGATTGTAATCAATAACCTTTGGTATCCATCCTTTCGAGGTGTGTGCATATTATTTTCTAGTAAACCAAACCCCCATGCGTTTGTCGCTGGGGGTTTGGTTTACTCTTACATAAAAATCCCTGCAACCACTGGTTGACAAATTTCAAACTTTGGTTGGTTTTCATTTGGGCTGGTTGTGGTATAATTGATAAAAAGGAGGGGAGCCAAGATGAATTCTATAGGTGAAAAAATACAAGAGTTTCGCCAAAAAGGCGGGTTGACCCAAGAGGGGTTGGCGGAAAAGCTGGATGTTTCCCGCCAGTCTGTGTCTAAATGGGAGCTAGGGCAAACCCTGCCAGAAGTTGACAAGATTGTGGCAATGGGTAAACTTTTTAGGGTGACAACAGATGACTTGCTGTGCCACAGCGTGGAAAAACCCAAAGGGCGGGACTTCTTACGTCTGGGTTGCATTTATCTGGTTACAAAACATATGGAAGCGGCAATTGATTTTTACGAAAAACTACTGTCCATGCGTGTTTCCACCCGCCACCCCGCTTTTGCCGAATTTTTCTTTGACAACCACTGCATTGCGTTGATGGACGAAAGACGGCTAGCTGGGCATGATTACAGCGGCGGGGGCGACTATAAATTTGCTCTTAACTTTAATGTGCGTGATTTGATTGGCGAGCATAGCCGATTAAAAGGCTTGAAAATGGGCAAAGTTACAGGGATTAAGGAAGGTACTTCGGGATATTATTATTTCCAAACCAGAGACCCTGACGGCAATATGGTTGAAATTAGCGGACAACTATATGACACAAGGAGGAATGAAAATATGGAAACAATTTACTGCCAAAGTTGTGCTATGGATATGTCGAAAGAAGGTAAATTTGGTACGAATACCGATGGTAGCAGAAGTGGCGAATACTGTTCTTATTGTTTTGCGGATGGTAATTTTACCAGTCAGATGAATTTTGAACAGGCAGTGGAGGTCAACTTGCCTTTCTGGCGGGAAGGTTTTG